>Ga0164290_1000317_pt1 | contig 172077 bp, 156 predicted proteins | sample Micstemetagenome_FD_108782 | JGI IMG/M metagenome (GOLD analysis project Ga0164290, IMG submission 108782) | Contaminated culture microbial community from soil near Moab, Utah, USA - Microcoleus steenstrupii SON62 (Illumina Assembly) | ecosystem: Environmental > Terrestrial > Soil > Soil crust...
CCCCACAAGGGGGGAGATTGGACGGCCGCTATGATTTCGCCAACCTGCAGCCTTGGCGATTGGCGAAAGTCGCGATGACAGCCAATCTCCCCCCTTGTGGGGGAGATGTCCGGCAGGACAGAGGGGGGCGCCTCGCGCCAACCGATTCCAGCCGTCTGCAACGCGCTTTAGAGCATTTTTTACGATTCACAGAATCATGAAAAGGCTGTAAGTCTTTGTTTCTACGCAACAAACATCGGATTCCCCCACCGGTATCCGGACGGAAAACCGGTTTCCACTTTTCCTTATTTGCTCTAGCCGGCAACGGTCGGGACAGCCGCCTGCCCCAGCCTCAATATCTCGGCAACGATCAGGTCCAGATCTTCGTAGCGCGTCCGGTGGTTGCAGATCGCCGCACGCAGGCAATGGCGGTCGCCGATCGTGGTGTCGGAGAGGGCCGCGACCCCGGTCTCCTGCAGGCGCACCATGATCTCGGTGTTCAGCGCCTTGAGCGCGTCCTCGTCCAGGCCGTCCGGCGCGAAGCGGAAGCAGACGATGTTGAGCTCGGGTTCCGTCAGCAGCTCGAGCGGCGGGTTCGCCCGTACCCGGTCCGCCAGGTAGCGGGCCTGCGCGATGTTCTGGTCGATCAGCCGGCCGAACTTGGCGGTGCCTTGCTCCATGATCGACATCCACACCTTGAGCGCGCCGAAACCGCGGCTGGTCTGCAGGCCGTACTCGTGCAGGAACTCGCCCGACGCAATCCCTCGCGCCGTGCCCTTGAGGTATTCCGGCGAAACGGCGAAGGTCTGCCGGTGCAGCACGCGGTCGCGGAAAAGCGCGCAGCCGACCTCGAACGGCGCATGCAGCCATTTGTGCGGGTCGAGCGCGATCGAATCGGCACGCTCGATACCGCGCACCCGCCAGCCGTTCCGTGGCGAGATCGCCACCAGCGCGCCGATGCAGCCGTCGACGTGGAACCACAGGCCCTCCTCCGCGGCGAGGTCGGCGAGCGCGGCAAGATCGTCCACCGCGCCGGTATTGACCGTTCCGGCCGTGCCGATGACGCAGGCCGGCTGGAAGCCGCTTGCGCGGTCCTCGGCGATAGCCGCGCGCAACGCCGCGATGTCGATGCGATAGTCGGCGTCGCTCGGTATCCGCCGCAGCGCCCTGTTGCCGAGGCCGAGCGTCTCCACCGCCTTGCGGTGGCAGGAATGTACCTGGTCGGAGGCGTAGAAGCGCAGCGGTCGTTCGAGCCCCGCCAGTCCCTCCTCGCGAAGATCGACGCCGGCCATCGCATTGCGCGCCACGGTGAGACCGAGCAGATTGGCCATGGAGCCGCCATTGACCAAAGTGCCGCTCGCCGTCGGCGGCAGCTCGACCATGTCGCGCAGCCAGCCGACCACCTGCTGGTCCATGAGTGCGGCGGCATGGCTGCCGCCGCCGAGGTTGGAGCCCTGGACCGCCGCGAGGAAATCGCCGAGCGCGCCGCTGAAATTGCCGGCGCCCATGTACCACGACCAGAAGCGCGGGTGGATGTTGCCCATCGGATAGGCAAGGACATTATCCTTGACCAGCCGGTAGACCTCCTCGATCGGCATCGCACATTCCGGCGCCGGCCCGCAAAAGGCAGCCGCCACCGTCTCCGGCATGGGCTGCCAGACCGGCCGCTCGCGAACGCGTCCGACATGGCCGACCGCGTCGTCGACGATGCGATGCGCCAGCGCGGCAACGCGCGACCAGTCCTGCGGGTCGAGCGTTTCGCTGGCGGGCAGCCCCGCCTCAGCCTGCATTTCGAGCATGACGCGCATGACCGCTTGCGCCGTCATGCCGCCGCCAGCTGGAAGCCCGGCGTCGAGCGCGACAGCGCCGTCTCCTCCTCATCCATCTCGGCCGGGATCGTCTCGAACAGGGGCGTCGACAGATAGCGCTCGCCCGTATCCGGCAACATGCACAGGATGACGGAACCCGCGGCTGAGCGTTCGGCGACCTGCCGCGCCACGCCAAAACTCGCACCGCCGGAAATGCCGGTAAAGATGCCTTCCTTCTGCGCCAGCGCCTTCGCCCACTCGACCGCCTTGGGCCCGGCGATCGGAAGCACCTCGTCGTAATATCTGCCGTCGATCGCCTCTTGCAGCACGTCGGGAATGAAGTCGGGCGTCCAGCCCTGGATCGGATGCGGCTCGAAGGCGGGGTGGCTTGCCGCGGGCGCGCCGCCCGCGCCGCGCTTCTGCGCGTGGCCGCTGCCGACGAGCTGGGCGTTCGCCGGTTCGCTGAGCACGATCCTGGTTTCCGGCCTTTCGCGGCGCAACACACGCGCCACGCCGGCCACCGTGCCGCCGGTGCCGTAGCCGGTCACGAAACAGTCGAGCCGCGATCCGGCGAAGTCGTTGACGATCTCGCGGCCGGTGGTCGCCTCGTGGATCGCAGCATTGGCGGCAGTCTCGAACTGGCGGGCGAGGAACCAGCCGTTCTTCTCGGCCAGCTCGACCGCCTTCAGATACATGCCGAAACCTTTTTGCGCGCGCGGCGTCAGCACCACTTTTGCGCCGAGCATGCGCATCAGCCGCCGGCGTTCCACCGAAAAGCTGTCGGCCATGGTGACGACCAGCGGGTAGCCCTTCTGGGCGCAGACCATGGCGAGCCCGATGCCGGTGTTGCCGCTGGTGGCCTCGACAACGGTCTGGCCGGGCTTCAGCGCGCCGCTTTTCTCGGCCTCCTCGATGATGGCGACGGCGAGCCGGTCCTTCACCGACGCCGCCGGATTGAAGAACTCCGCCTTGACGTAGATGGTGGCGTTGCCGACGCCGAGATTGTTGATGCGGATCGCCGGCGTGTCGCCGATCGTTTCCAGCACGCTGTCGAACAGCCGGCCGCGGCCGCTGGTGGTCCTTGATGTGGCGTTCTCAGGCATCTCTTTCTCCATATCTCCCGTCCGACTGGCCTCGGTTTGCGCGTGAGGCTTTGCGATTGCACCGCGGATGGTAGAGTGTGGGCCGGCGAGCCGGCGTGGGAGCCGGCGTTGGAGCGAGCATGGAATCGCGCGATTCCGCTTCAAAACCACCGTCCACGGGCCTGGAGCTGCGGCTTCTCGGCCCGCTGCGGCTGCTGCGCGCCGGCGCGGCGGTGCCGCTGCCGCCGTCGCGCAAGGTCCGCATGCTGATCGCCTATCTCAGCCTCGCCTCCCATCCGGTATCGCGCGAGCGCCTGTGCGAGCTGCTCTGGCAGGTGCCCAACGATCCGCGCAGCGAGCTGAGGTGGTGTTTGAGCAAGCTGCGCGGGCTTTTCGACGGCCCGGGGCGCAGCCGCGTGGTCGCCGACGAAGGGCGCGTGGCGCTCGATCTCGGCGACTGCAGTGTCGACGCGCTCAGCCTCATCGAAGCCGGGCGCAAAGGCGCCGGCTCGCTGTCAGCCGGGGAATTGGCCACGCTGTCGGCCGCTTCGGGCGGCGATTTCCTCGAAGGCCTCGGCGCGGACGGCAGCCCTGATCTGCAGCACTGGCTGGCCGCCCGCCGCAGCGAGTTCCGCTCGCTGCGGGCCGAGATCGTCGCCGAAATCGGCCGCCGCTCGACCCCGGGCACCGCGCAGGGTCTCGCCGCGGCGCGCGACTGGCTGGAAAATGCGCCGCTCGACGCTGCGGCCCACCAGCGCTTCCTGGCCGAGCTCCTGCATCGCCGCCAGTTCGAGGAAGGCGGCCGGCATATCGAGGCGGCGGCGCGAAGCTTTGCCGCCGAAAAGATCGACTTCGCGCCGGTTCGCGCTGCCTGGGCGACGATGCGCGGTGCCGCGACGGCACCGGCCGCGGCCGCGCAGGTGCAACCGGTCCAGCCCGAGCCGCAGGCATCGCGGCGCGCTTCCCTTGCCGTGATGCCGTTCACCGAATTGGATCGCGGGCAAAGCGGTCACAGCGAGCTCGGCAACGCGCTGACGCACGACGTCATCAGCCGGCTGGCGCGGCTGCGCAGCCTTTTCGTCATCGCGCGCGGATCGGTGTTTGCGCTCGCAGCCGAGGCGCTGTCCCTGCGCGAGATCGGCGAGCGGCTCGCCGTCGACTATGTCGCCACCGGTTACATCGAGCGCCACGCCGACAAGGTGGCCGTCACCGTCGAGGTGGCGGAGGCTGCGAGCTCCCGCATCCTGTGGACGGATCGGTTCGAGGCTGCGCCGTCGGCCGGCTTCGTCGTGCTCGACGACGTTTGCGGGGGCATCGTTTCCTCGATCGCGGCGGAGATCGAGAACGCCGAGCGCAACCGCGCGCTGCTGAAGCCGCCAGGCTCGCTTGACGCATGGGAAAGCTACCATCGCGGGCTTTGGCACATGTATCGCTTCACGACCGATGAGAACACCCGCGCCGCGCAGTTCTTCAAACAGTCGATCGCGCTCGACCCGACGTTCTCGCGCGCCTATGCCGGCCTGTCCTTCACGCATTGGCAAAGCGCCTTCCAGCGCTGGGACGACCGTGTCGCGCAGACGCGGCAAGCCCTCGAGACGGCTGGGCGCAGCCTGCTCGCCGACAACCAGAACCCGGCGGCGCACTGGGCGATGGGTCGCGCGCTCTGGCTCGCCGGCGAGATCGTCGAAGCGACGCATGCGCTCGAGCAGTCGGTCCAGCTCAGCCCGAACTTCGCGCTCGGTCATTATGCCGTCGCTTTCGTCCATTCGCAGGCGGGCGATCCCGGCGTGGCGGTTGCGTCGTCGGACCACTCACGCCTGCTCAGCCCCTGCGATCCGCTGCTGTTCGGCATGCTCGGCGCGCGCGCCATGGCGCTGGTCCGCCTCGGAAATTTCGAGGCGGCCGCTGAATCGAGCCTGAAGGCAGCGACGCAGCCGAACGCGCATGTCCACATCCTCGCCATCGCCGCCCATTGCCTCGCCCTCGCCGGGCGCATCGAGGAGGGGCTCAGCCATGCCGCGCGGATCAGGCAGCAGAGCCCCAGCTACGGCGTGGCGCATTTCCTGGACACGTTCCGCTTCGAGCAGGACGTCCAGTCGCAGTATCGAAGTGCCGCAAAACTCATCGGTCTCTCGTAGCGCCGCAAGGCGCGCCGTAGTCCCTTCGGACGATGCCGCGGCGGCCCTTTGTGCGAGCTTGCGACGGGGTGGTGCCGTATCGGTTTCCGCGACAATGAGCTACTGCCGAATGGCTTGTCCGACGGGAGAACCGGACACCCGCATCCGACATACGCATCACGGGCGTCGCAACGACAACAAGATCGACGCCTAATTTCGAAGGTCGAGGAAACGATGACGGACCTCATAGGCATCCCGCCGGCGCTCCTGTTCGGGCAGCTGCTGGTCGGACTCATCAACGGCTCGTTCTACGCCATGATGAGCCTTGGCGTGGCGATCATCTTCGGCATGCTGCGCATCGGCAATTTCGTGCATGGCGCGCAATACATGCTTGGCGCCTTCGTCGCCTGGTACCTGCTCAACCTGCCGGAGCTCTTCCCGGGCCTCGGCCTGCCTTCGATCAGCTACTGGTGGGCGCTGCTGATCGCACCCATCGTCGTCGGCATCATCGGCGCGCTGACCGAGCGCGTCTTCATCCGCCGCGTCTACGATCTCGACCATGCCTATGGCCTGCTGCTCACCGTCGGCCTCTCGATGGCCATCGAAGGCATGTTCAACGTCTATTACGGCGCTGCCGGCCAGCAATACGGCGTGCCGGAAGAGCTGAAGGGCGGCATCAATCTCGGCTTCATGTTCCTGCCGATCTACCGCGCCTGGGTGATCGCCGCCGCGCTCGTGCTGTGCTTCGGCACCTGGTACCTGATTGAGCGCACCAAGCTCGGCGCCTATCTGCGCGCCGCCACCGAAAACCCCGATCTCGTCCGCGCCTTCGGCATCAACGTGCCGCGCATGCTGATGCTCACCTATGCCTTCGGCGTCGGTCTTGCCGGCCTTGCCGGCGTCATGGCGGCGCCGATCTACCAGGTCGGCCCGCAGATGGGCCAGTCGATCATCATCACCATCTTCGCGGTGGTGGTCATCGGCGGCATGGGATCGATCTTCGGCGCCATCTTCACCGGCCTGCTGATGGGCCTGGTCGAGGGCCTGACCAAGGTTTTCTGGCCGGAAGCCTCGACCACGGTCATCTTCGTGATCATGGCGATCGTGCTGATTTTCCGCCCTGCCGGCCTGTTCGGCCGCCAGACGACGGCACATTCCGTCGCCGACGTCTCGTCCGGCCGGGCCGGCAGCATTCTCGAGAATGGCCGTCTCTGGTTCGGCATCCTCGCCGTGGTCGGCATCGTGTTTCCGATGTTCGTCTACCCCATCCTCGGCATGAAGATCCTCTGCCTGTCGATCTTCGCGCTCGCCTACAACATCGTCTTCGGTTATGGCGGCCTTCTCGCCTTCGGCCACGCCGCCTTCTATGGCTCTTCGGCCTATGTCGCTGCGTTCACGGCCTCTGCCTGGGGGCTGCCGACCGAGGTCTGCATCCTGCTCGGCGTCGTGACTGCCACCATCATCGGCGCGCTGTTCGGCTGGCTCGCGATACGCCGGTCGGGCCTCTATTTCGCGATGATCACGCTGGCGCTGGCGCAGATCATCTATTTCTACGCCGTCCAGTCGAGCTGGACCCACGGCGAGGACGGCATCCAGTCGGTGCCGCGCGGCTATTTGTTCGGAGTGATCGACCTCAGCGACCACATGAACATGTATTATGCCGTGCTGGTGGTTTTCCTCGCCGCCTTCGCCTTCGTCTACCGCCTCGTGCACTCGCCTTTCGGCCAGTCGCTGAAATCGATCCGGGAGAACGAGCCGCGCGCCATCTCGCTCGGTTATTCGACCAGCAACTTCAAGCTGATCGCCTTCACGCTGTCGGCCATGCTCGCCGGCGTCGCCGGCGCCATGAAGGCGATCGTCTTCCAGATCGCCTCGCTCGCCGACGTGCATTTCTGGGCCTCGACGGACGTGCTCTTGATGAACCTCATCGGCGGCGTCGGCACGCTGCTCGGGCCGATCGTCGGCGCGGCGGTGCTGGTGACGCTGCAGACGAAGCTCGCCACCTTCGGCTCCTGGGTCGTGGTGATCCAGGGCGTGATCTTCGTGCTGTTCGTGCTCTTCCTGCGCAAGGGCATCATCGGCTCGCTCGAGGAGTTCCTCGGCGACCGCGCGGCGCGGAATGCGCAGCGGAAGGGTGGTGCGGCGCCCGCACCCGTGGTCAGCCACGGCGGGCACTGAAGACGCTGGCGCTACGCTGACGACTCCCTCCCCCTTGCGGGGAGGGATAGAGGGTGGGGGTCGCGCGGCAGCGCGGTGACGCCGCAAAAGACTGAGCCTGCCTCCACCGACGGCGAAGCGGAACCACCCCCACCCCTGCCCCTCCCCGCAAGGGGGGATTGAATAGGTCGCGATCAGATCAGGTGCTGCGCTCCATCGACGACCAGAACCGTTCCCGAAACATACCGTGCATCATCCGACAGCAGATACGCATAGGCCGCTGCAAGGTCGCCAGGGTCGCCCAACCCATCCAGCCCGGGAAGACGCGAGCGGCGGATCGCCAGCGCTGGGTCGGCGTCCGGCAGCGGCGCCGAGCCGCCCATCGCCGTGCGCACGCCGCCCGGGCAGATCACATTGGCGCGCACGCCGACGCCGGAGAACTCGATCGCGATCGTCTTGGTGAGCGAGATCACGCCGGCTTTCGCCACCGCATAGGCAGCGGCGTAGGCCAACCCATCGAGGCCGGCGATGGACGAGGTGTTGACGATCGACCCTCTGGTCTCGACCAGCGCCGGTATCGCCCGCTGGCTGATGTGGAAGACGCTGGTGAGGTTGATCCGCAGGATGCGCTCCCAGTCATCGGCTGCGAACCTGTCCGAATGTCCTTTCGCAAAGACGCCGCCGATGTTGCACAGACCGTCGAGCCGGCCGCAGGCATCGACAGCCCTGTCGACGATCGCCATCGACGATGCCGCATCCATGGCGTCGTATTCGATCAGCGGCGCCTCGATACCGAGCTGCGCCGCCGTTTCCTTCAGCCCGTCGACATTACGGTCGGCAAGCGCGACGCGTGCGCCCTCGCCAACCAGGCGAAGTGCCGTCGCCCGGCCGATGCCGGCGGCCGCCCCGGTGACCAGCACGGCCTTTCCCTGCAGCCTCTCCAACCCCATCTCCTTCTCCTTCTCACACTCCGGCTGCCGTTGCGGCCTGGCCGACAAATCCATTCTGTGACGCCGCGGCCCAACCGGTGGATGCTTTCTCGGCAAGGGTTCGCTGCAAAATAGCATTGGACCTGACGGGCCCGGAAACCACAGAATTCGCGGCAACAGGCGGCCACAAATCCGTGCCGCCGCCGCTCTGCGGGAGCGGCCATTGCGGAGGACGACATGGCAAGGCCGCGCATACTTGGGATAGGCGGCACGCTGCGCCCCGGCTCGACCAGCGAGAAGGCGTTGCGCGCTGCGCTGCGGGCCGCGCAACGGCACGGCGCAAGCGTCACGGCGCTCACCGGGGAGGATCTCCTCGTCCCGATGTACGGCCATGCCGACGCCGCCGGCTCGGAGGCCGCCGCGCGCCTCGTCCGGCTGATGCGCGACTGCGACGGCATCATCGTCTCGTCACCGTCCTTCCACGGCAGCATCTCGGGCCTGATCAAGAATGCGATCGACTACACCGAGGACATGAAGGCCGACGGGCGCGTCTATTTCGATGGATTGGCTTTCGGCTGCATCGCCTGCGCGGCGGGGTGGCAGGCGGTCGGCACGACGCTCACTGCCATGCGCTCCATCGCACATGCGCTGCGCGCCTGGCCGACGCCGATGGGCGCCGGCATCAATTCGCTCACCAATCCGTTCGACGATGGCGGCAACTGCGCCGACCAGGCGATCGCATTCCAGCTCGAACTGGTCGGCCGCCAGGTCGTCGACTTCGCCCGCATGCGCAGCGCCTGCGAGCCCGAGCAGGCCCACCTGCAGCTCGCTGCAAGCCGGTAGTACATCCACCTTTCCAGCTGACGCAGCGATCCCTCGCGCCCCCCTCTGTCCTGCCGGCCATCTCCCCCACAAGTGGGGAGATCGGACGGCCGCCTCGCTTTCGCCAACCGGCAACGTCGAGGACTGGCGAAAGCGGCGACGACGGCCAATCTCCCCCCTTGTGGGGGAGATGTCCGGCAGGACAGAGGGGGGCGCCTCGCACCGACCTTCACGCCTCACGCCGTAAACCCACCATCCACCAGATGGAACGTCCCTGTGACGAACGCCGCCGAATCCGACAGCAGGAACAGGATCATCTGCGCGATGTCGTCGGGCACCGCCATCCGGCCAAGCGGATGCATCCTGCCGATGGCCACGCGATCCTGATCGCCGCGGCCGCGCATGACCATCGGCGTATCCACGAACCCGGGTCCGACCGAATTGATCCTGATGCCGTCGGCGGCATGGTCGATCGCGGCGCTGCGCGTCAGGCCGACGACGCCGTGCTTGGCAGCCACGTAGGCCGAAGCACCCGGATAACCTTTGATGCCCATCATCGAGGCGACGTTGACGATCGCGCCGCCGCCGGCGCGTTTCATCGCCGCGATCTCGTATTTCATGCAGTAGAAGACCGCATCCAGGTTCGTCCCGACGATCTGACGCCACTCCTCCAACGTCGTGTCCGCCATCGGCTTGCGCGCGCTGCCGACACCGGCGTTGTTCACGGCAAGGTCGAGCCGGCCGAACCGTCGCTCGATGTCAGCAACGGCACGCTCGACGGCGGCGGCATCCGTGACGTCGAGGGCAATGGCCGCGCCGCCGAACTCGGCTGCCACCTCCTTGGCGCCCGCCTCGTTGCGATCGGCGACGACGACATGCGCTCCAGCCTCGGCCAGGCGGCGCGCCGTCTGGGCGCCGATGCCGGACGCAGCCCCCGTCACGATCGCTACCTTTCCGGCAAATGCGTTCGGGCCCGTGCTCATCTCGACCTGCTCCGCTTCAACCCGTCCATCCGAACGCCTGGCCCAAAAAGCGTGGGCCGGCGCATTTGCGCGCCGGCCTCGGGCTTGCAGGAGGTGAAATCCTAGTTCGACTTCACCAGGCTGCATTTGCTGGCCGAGAGCGGCGGAAAAGCCTGCTCGGCCGGAATGGTGGTGACCAGCTTCGACATGTCCCACTCTTCCTTGACCTCGCTCGGATCCTTGATCTCGAGCACGTAGACGTCGTGGATCAGGCGGCCGTTCGGCAACAGCTTCGCGTTGCGCGCAAAGACGTCCTCGATCTTCATCTCCTGCAGCTTGGCGAAGATCGTCCTGGCGTCCTGGCTGCCGGTCGCCTCGACCGCTTTCAGATAGTTCAGCACCGCCGAGTAGACGCCGGCATGGTCCCAGGTGGCGCTGAAGCCGGAACGCTCCATCAGCCGCTTGTGGAAAGCCCGCGTCTGATCGTCGAGAACCCAGTTCCACGGCAGCATGAACTGGATGCCCTTCAGCGTTTCCGCGCCGGCGCCCTTGGCCTCGAAATCGTTGATCGCATGCGCCGCGATCTTCATGGTCTGGTTGATGCCGAACTCCTGGATCTGCTTCACCGCATTGATCAGCTCGGGGCCGTTGAGCGTCAGCATGAGCACTTCGGCGCCGGATGACTGGGCCTGCAGCAGGAAGGACGAGAAGTCGGTGGTGCCGAGCGGCGCGCGCACCGCGCCGAGGATCTCGCCGCCATTTTCGGTAACGACCTGGCGGACCGTCTCCTCGAAGATGATGCCCGAGGTGTAGTCCGGCGACAGGATGAAATATTTCTTGTTGCCGGCCTGCACCTGCGCCAGCGCCGAGACGCGGGCCATCGAGGGCGAGTCGTAGGCCCAGGCGATGCCGTAGCCGTTGCAATCTTCCTCGACCAGGCGGCTGACGCCCGGGGCGACGAACAGGCCGAGCTTCTTCTCTTCCGCCAGCAGGCTGTTCACGCCGAGCGCGATCGAGGAGTTGGCGATGTCGACGATGACGTCCACGCCGTCATTGTCGAACCAGCCGCGGGCGATCGACAGCGCCACTTCCGGCTTGTTCTGGTGGTCGGCCGACAGCAGCTCGATCGGCTTGCCGAGCACCGAACCGCCGAAATCCTCGATCGCCATGCGCGCAGCCTCCACCGAGCCGCGCCCGCCGATGACCGAGAACGACGAGCTCTGGTCGTTGAGCACGGCGATCTTGACCGCGCTGTCGTCCTGCGCCCAGGCGCTGCCGACGGCCATAAGGCCCGCCATGATCGTGGTTGCGAGCAATCTCATATTCTTCCTCCCTTGATGGAACTGGATGGTTGGGTTGCGTGATGTGCGACCGGCGCCGCTGCCGCCGGCACGAGCGCGGTCCAGCCGACGGGAGCCCCGGCAATCGAGGCTGCCTTTTCGGCCGGCAAGGCCGGGTCCCAGTCCTTGCCGACGAAGCGTCTGCCGGTGACCTCGGACGAAGCATCGGATGCGAGATAGAGGATCGGGCCGACCATGATCTCGGGCTGCAGCATCTCTGCTGCCGGCATCGGAAAATTCCGCGTCATGCGGGTTGCCGTCGGCCCGCCGGGCAGGAGCACGTTGGCGGTGACGCCGGTGCCGATGAGCGCTCTCGCCAGGCAGGCCGTCTCCGCCTCGATCGCGGCTTTCGAGCCGCCGTAACCGCCATAGGAAAGCATGGTGCCGAGCCCGGTGGTCACGTTGACCACCCTGCCCCAGCCGCGTTCCGCCATGTGCGGGATGAGTGCTGCGGCGAGCCTGAGCGGCGTCAGCGTGTTCACCCGGTAGAAGCGCTCGAGCATGCCGGTCGGGATCGACCAGAGCGGGACCGGCCTGTCGGGCGCGACGCCTTCGATGGCGCTGCTGCTGACGCCGGCATTGTTGACCAGCATGTCGAGGCGGCCGAATGCGGCCATCGCCTTGCCGGCGAGCGTCTCGGCAGCACCTTCCTGCGACAGGTCCGCCTCGATGCAGCGAAGCTGTGCGGCGGGGAAACGCGCAAAGGCAAGCTGCAGTTCGCCGGCTTTCGTTCCCGAAAGCACCACGCGCCAGCCGGCACCGAGCAGGGCCTCCGCCATCCTGCTGCCCAGCCCGCCCGCTGCTCCGGTCACGAGCGCCACGCGGCTGGAAATCTCCTCACTCGCCAATCGGCTTCCTCCCTTGCCACCGGTCGATCGGGGCGACTATTCCCAGATCTTCAGGACGACCTTGCCGCGTTGTTTTCCCGCCTTGTTGCGCTCCAGCGCATCCTCCGCTTCGACTATGGGACGCACCTCGATTTCCGGTGCCTTCAGCCGGCCCTGGCTGAACAGCGCGGCCATCGCCGCGAGCGCGCCGCGCGTTTCTTTCCGGATGATCCCGCCCTTCACCAGCCTCAGCCCGCGCTCGCTCGCCAGCGCGTCCGGCTCGACCTCGTCGTCCGGGCCGAGCGAAGGAATGCGCACATAGGCGCCGCCGGGCCTCAGGATTGCGATCAGATCGCGATTGGGCGCGGCCGCACCGTCGAGGATGAGGTCCAGTTGCCCTGCCTGCGCGACGACGGTTGCCGCCAGGTTCGCCGCGGCATAGTCGAACGTGCGCTCCGCGCCGAGGCTTTCCAGATACGCTGCGTTGCCGGGGCTGCAGCTTGCCAGCACGCGTGCGCCGGCGTGCGCGGCGAACTGCACCGCAAGGCTTCCGACGCCGCCGGCGCCGGCATTGATGAAAACGCTTTGGTCGGCCTCGAGGCCGCCATGCTGAAAGAGGCCGTGCCACGCTGTCAGCCCGGCGACCGGCAGCATCGCAGCCTCTTCGAGCTTCATCCCGTCGGGCACGACACCGACCATGTCGGCGGCAATGCAGAGCCGTTCCGCGAACGTGCCCCAGCGGCCGAAGCTCTGATCCGATTTCGCGAATACGCGATCACCGGGACGGAGCCCGGAAACGCCATCACCGACGGATTCGATCGTGCCGGCGCCGTCGTAACCGAGCACGAAGGGAAAGCTCGGGCGGAACCACTCGAAATGGTTGAGCCAGCCTTCCCGCAACTTCCAGTCGGCAGGGTTGACGCCGGCATAGGCCATGCGGATCGCGACTTCGCCATGCGCGGGCTGCGGCGCGGAAACTTCGGCGACATGCATCACCTCGGGTCCGCCGAAGCCTTCGATCGCTATGGCACGCAATCCACGCCCTCCCAGCGCATCGCCTGTCGCAAGGCGCAGCGTCTGCCTGACATTTTTGCCGGAACGGGCGGCAGGACCGCCTTCAACCCGGTCGCACAATTCAGCCGCGACCAGGGCGATCTTGCGTCGATGGGTGGAAGAGGTGAAATGCTAAAAACAGGCAAACGCTTTCGCAAAAAGCAATTGTCGGCGACCGCCAGCGTGCGCACTTTCTGCACGCAGGGAGGAAGTGAATGCGCCTACACCCCGAACTCGCGGAGTTGCTGCGCAAGCGCGCCGCGTTGAACCTGACGCCCTATCATGCGGGAACGCCGCAGCAGGCACGGTTGAGCTACGCCCAGGCGCAGGCCGCTATGCCGCCGAACCGCGGCGCGGCGGTGCATTCGACCGACGAGCGATCGATCCCGGTCAAGGGCGGCGAGATCACGGTACGGCTGTTCCAGCCGACCGCCTCGCCCTCTCCCGGAACGATCCTTTACCTGCATGGCGGCGGCTGGGTGTTCGGCACGCTCGACGGCTTCTCGCCGGTCTGCCGCGAGCTTGCAGCCGCGTCCGGCCTGATCGTCGCCAGCGTCGACTATCGCCTGGCGCCGGAGCATCCCTTTCCCGGTCCGGTCGAGGACGCCTATGCCGCGCTCGACTGGGCGCAGGCGAACCTGCCCGGACCGATCGTCGTGATGGGCGACAGCGCCGGTGCAAACCTCTCGGCAGCGATCGCGCTGAAAGCGCGCGTGGAAAATGGCCCGGCCATCGCATTGCAGGTTCTCGTCTATCCGGTCACGGACGCCGATTTCTCCCGGCCTTCCTATGTCGAGCTCGGCACCGGAGCCTACCAGCTTACAGTCGAGGACATGGCCTGGTTCTGGAGCCACTATGTGCCGGACCATGCCCAGCGCCGGCACCCGCTGGCAGCACCGCTCCACGCCGGTGACCTCTCCGGCCTGCCGCCGGCGATCGTGGTCGTCGCCGGCTGCGATCCGCTGCATGACGAGGGAATTGCCTATGCCCAACGCCTGGCGGAAGCGGGCGTGCCGACGCAGGTCGAAAAATTCGACGACATGATCCACGGCTTCTTCACCATGGTCGATCTGATCGGGCCGGCGAACATGGCTGTCAGGCAGGTGGGTAGGGAGATTGCGAGTCGCTTGGCGAAGTGAGGCGCCATTCCTGCCTTCTCCCAAACGGGGAGAAGGCAGGCGCGAGCCCTGCCCTCACCCGGTTCGCACCGGCAGCGCCACCCCGAGCAGCTTCGTTGCCATCGTCACGAAATTGACGAGCGCCGGTGCGTTGTTGTCGCGCCGCCACATCAACAGATACTGCATGTCGAGGCGGAAATCCTCGATGCGCCTGAGCTTCAGCCCGGCCGGGGGCTCGGCATCGTCCTCCGCCAGGATCATCGCCAGGCCGAGGCCGGTCGACGTCAGCTTGTAAGCCATGTCGATGGCGATGACCTCGATCTTGATGCGCGGCGTGAAGCCCGGCTCGCACGCTTCGAGCAGGCGGCTGAACAGCGCCGGCGCATGCCGGCGCGACGGCCAGATCAAACTCTCCTCGCGCAGATCCGAAAGCGTGATCCGCGCGGCATCGTGCAGGCGGTGGCCTTCCGGCACCACCAGCACGAAACGATGCAGCGAGAGCGGCACGCTCATCAGCTCGCTGTCGGCATCGTGGTGCAGCGCCAGATCGTCGAACATCAGGCCGAGGTCGATCGCACCCGAACGCAGGCTCGTCCGCTGCACCTCCGAAACCATCGGGATGAGCTGGACCTCGACCTCAGGGTAAAGCGCCTCGAACTGCTTCAGCGTGTCGGGTATCACCCGCCGCCAGCCGGTGGTGTCGGCGAAACCGATGCGCAGCAGGCCGACCTCGCCCCGGTCGATGCGCCAGGCCTTGCGGCTTGCCTCCTCGATCTGGCTCATGATGCGGCGCACATCCTCGAGCATGGCCTGCCCGGCCTCGGTGAGGCGCACGCCGCGTGCAAAACGCTCGAACAGGGCGACGTCGCCCATCTCGCGCTCCATGTCGGAAATGCGCCGCGACAGCGCCGACTGGGCGACGTGAAGCCGCTCGGCCGCGCGCTGAAAGCTCTGCTCTTCCGCGGCGACGAGGAAAAACTTGAAATGCCGCGCGATCATGTCCGCGCGCGCCGAAAGACCCGCCTGCCTCAAGCGCTTGTCGTCGATGTTGCAGGCCCTCCCTGGCAGCGCGCATTCGCCGCCGGGGAGGTTATCATCCTGCAGGCAGGGCCGTAAGTGCAGCCGGCGTCACTCAGCGGCAATTGCCTTCTGTCGGCCGAACTCCTTCGAAGAGCGTGCGCGGAAGTGCGGAATGACGTAGCGGCCGATCTGTCGGATCGTTTCCATCTGCGCCCAGTGCGGCACCGTTCCCATCTGCCAGCAGAACAGGATTTCGTCGGCGCCGGAGTCGATCAGCCGCTGGACATAGGCGATGCAGTCGTCGGCATCGCCGAAGGACTGGTTCGGGTTGCGGATCGATTCCGACGGCTTCTTGATGTCGAGGCGCACCTCTTCCGAGGCAAAACGCGTGACGATCTGGCCTTTCTCGTCGAGGTCGGCGCCCCAGCTCTTCGGGTCCGGCTTGGCGCCGCCGCGATACCAGCGGTCGAGGCTCTCGTAGAAATAGCGCTGGCCGCGCACGCCCAGCCTGCGCGCCAGGTCTCCGTCTTCCAGCACCAACGTCGGGCACAGCGCTGCGATATGCTCGAGCGGGCGGTGGCCGACCTGGTCTTCGGGCTTGCGGTTGCGGAAGGCCTCGCGATAGAGCCGGCTCTTCTCCTTGATGTCGTCCGGGCCGCCAAAACCCAGGACCAGGGCGCCGAGGCCGCGGCTGCCGGCCATGACCAGCGTCTCCGGCTTGGTCGTGGCCATGTACATGGGCGGATGCGGGTCCTGGAACGGCTTTGGGTGCACCGGCCGCGGCGGGATCTTGATGTGCTTGCCGTCGTGCTCGACCACATCTTCCATGAAGAAGCGCGGGACGAGATACATGGATTCGTCGATCAGCGGCTGCAGCGCGGTGAGCTCATAGCCGAAGGCGCCGGCCTCCTGCTGGCTGCCGCCCTTGCCGACGCCGAAATGCACGCGCCCCTTCGACAGGATGTCGAGCGTCGCGATGCGCTCGGCGACCTTGATCGGATGGTTCATGCTGGGCATCAGGCAGACCACGCCGTGGCCGATGCCGATGCGCGTCGTCCTGCCGGCGATGTAGGCGAGGAAGGTTTCAGGCGCGCTCATATGCGCGTAATTGCTGAGCGAGGTGTGCTCGACCGCCCAGACCGTGTCGAAGCCGAACTCCTCGGCGAGCATCACCTGGTCGACCATCTCGTGGAAGACCTTGTAGTCGCCGGCGCGCGTCTCGTCTTCGGTCTGGCCTTCGAAGATGATCGAGAATTTCGTCAAACGCGCCTCCCGCAATGCTGTTCAGGGCGCGTCCGTGGGGCACCCGGTGTTCCCGGCACCATCGCCTCGCACGGGCGGGAACCGCAAATGCTATTACGGCAGTCCGCCATCTGCTTTCGGCAAGCCGGCCTCATGCGGCGAGCGCCGACCGTTCAGAAGCCTCCCGCCTCTTGCGGGGAGAGGGGTCGTCAGCGCTGGCGCTAAGCCCTGTACGCGTATTTCCCGCGCCCGAAGATGCGGTCGAGATCATCCGCCGAAGCAGTCGGCAGCATCGACTTCATCGTCGCGTGCAGTGCCATCGAGCGCTGCACGCCCGGGCGCGCTTCGCAGCGGTCGAGCCAGGCGGCGAGGCTGGGATGTTCCGGCGCATGGCGGTCGAGGAAGGAAAAACTGTCCTTGAGCCGGTTCGACTGGATCAGCACCCACGGAAAGATTGCCATGTCGGCGATCGAATAGTCCTGCCCACCGAAATAAGGTACCTCGCTCAACCGCCGCTCCATCACCGCGTAGAGGCGCCTGAGCTCGGTCGTGTAGCGGCTCTTGGAATAGTCCTGGCCTGGCCCGGCATACAGGTCGAAATGATTGAACTGCCCGTTGGCCGGGCCGATGTTGGCGGCCTGGAAGATCAGCCACTGCATCGCGTCGTAGCGCGCCCGGCCTGACGGCGCGAGGAAGCGCCCCGCCTTCTCCGCCAGATAGTGCAGGATCGCCACCGATTCGAACACGGTGTACGGTCCGTCCGGATGGTCGTGATCGACGATCACCGGCACCTTGCTGTTCGGATTGAGCGCCACGAAATCCGGCGTGAACTGCTCACCGTTCCAGACATTGATGGGCTTCAGCGCGTACGGAAGCTGCACCTCCTCGAGCATCAGAATGACCTTGAGCACGTTCGGCGTGGTCGAGGAGTAGAGGTCGATCATTTTTTCGTCTGCTTACGTCTTGGCGTCGGGGCGCGGCGTGTAGCCGTCCGCAACGATGATCGGCAGGTGCGTGAAATTCTTGTCGTCGGGCAGGCGCATCCACGCGCCGGCCGCAAGCGCGCCGCCGTCGACGACGATGGTCGAGCCGGTCACCCAGCCGGACAGGCGCTCGGAGGCGAGGTAGAGCGCGGCACCCGCCGAATCGCTGCCCTCGCCGAAGCGGCCGATCGGAAACCAGCGCCTGATGTAGTCGCGGTTCTCGGCAGGCACGCGCGGCGTCGCTACGATCTGTGCGCTGTTCGTCGTCTCCGGGGCAACGGCGTTGACGCGGATGTTGTCGATGCCGAGCTCGACCGCGAGGCTCTGGGTGAAGCCGGTGATCGCCGCCTTGAAGGCGGAGTAGACGACGGTCAGCGGAATGCCGCGGAAGGCTTCGACGGTCGAGAGGTTGATGATGCTGCCGCCCTCCCCGCTCTTCTTCATCAGCGGGATCGCGGCCTTGGTCATGTGGAACATATGCAGCAGATTGACGGCGTAGAGGTCGTTCCACTGGCTTTCCGTCGAATCCACGAAATAGGTCTTGTAGCCGAGATAGTCGCCGACATTGTTGACCAGCACGTCGAGCCGGCCAAAACGCTGCTCGACCGCCGCTACGACCTTGGCGACGTCGGCGGCCTTGCGCACGTCGGCCTCGACCACGAGGTTTTCCACCTTGGCGGCCTCGAGCGCAGCGCGGACGCCGCCCGCCCGTTTCGCATCGATCTCGGCGACGACGACCTTCATGCCGGCCCCGCCGAAAAGCTCGGCGGTGGCACGGCCGATGCCGGCGCCGCCGCCGGTGATGAGCGCGACCTTGCCGGCGACACCAAGTATCGAGAGTTCGTTGCTCATTGCCGTCAGCTCCTCAGCGTTCCTCCACCGCGAAGCGGTGACCGATGTCCACGACCAGCTCGCGCCGCGAGAACAGCCAGGCGCTTCCGGTCAGGCGGTATTCGTCCTGATATCGGATGGTCATTTCATAGCAGGTGAGCTGGCCGTCCGAAGCGCGGTAGAGATGCCGCGCGATCGAATAGGTCTCAGCCTTGGCCTCGCCGCCGCCGCCGATGACCGGAAGCTGGCTGATGACGGCGTGGAAGGTCTTCAGGTAGCGCTGCGTCAGCATGTCCGTGACGGTGCGCAATTGCGCGTGGCCGGCAAAGGTCCCGCGCGGCGCGACCAGCACGCCATCCTCGGTGAATTGCGCGGCGAGAAGATCGGGATCGCGGCGATCGCACGCATAGGCGTAGCGTTCCGCCGCGCGGCGCAGCGCGGCCGCTATCGCAAGCTCCTCCATGTCGCTCATGGCTGGCTGACCGCCTTGATGACCTCGGCGACGGCGCGATCGATGTCGCCCTGGCGATAGCCGAGCAGCTTCGTCTCGGCCGGATCGGTGTCGTAGGCGAGGATTTTTCCGCGCCCGGGCACGATGAAGGCGTCGGGCAGCAGCGGGTGTTCCTTGTCGAGCTCGACGAGCTTTCGCGGGCTGCCCACCGTATCGAAGATTTTCTGGAAGAACTCCGTGAAGGTGAGGTTGGCGTCGCCGATCAGATAGGCCTTGCCGCTTTCGGCACGCTGCAGCGCGCCCGAGATCGCCTCCGACAGCGAGCGCACCGACATGTAGTTCGTGCCGCCGGCCGGCCCGTAGTCCGGTATCTCCGGCCGCTGCCCGCGCGCCCAGGCCGTCAGCGTCTCGTAGCGCCTGGCCGCGATGCCGGGTATGGCGCCGACGATGGAGGGCGGGTTGAGGGTGGAAACGTTGAAATCCTTGTCGGCGAGCGCGCGTGCGGCTTCATCGGCCAGCGAGCGGGCGCGCACATAGGCGTTGGTCTCGATCAGATGCGGCATGACCTGGTGGTAATAGCTGCCGAGCTGCACCAGCCGTTTCACGCCCGCGCGCCTGGCGAGCTTTGCGAAGTTCGGCACGCCCTCGATCTGCATTGCGCGCCAGAATTCGTGCTGGTCGGTGCCTTTCGGCAGGTGCCGGATATCCTGGCCGGCGGCGAACACGATCGCGTCGAAGGGTTCGAGGTCGCGTTCGGTGAAAGTGCCTTGCGAATAGTCGCCGATCACGACCGGAAAATGCTGCATCGGCGTGCCCGCCGGCGCCGGCTTGCGCGCCGCCAGCGACACCGCGTGGCCCTCCGCCTCGAGGTGCACCGCGGCATGGCCGCCGATCATGCCCGTGCCGCCGACGATCAGGATTTTCAACGCGCAATCCTCCAAGGATGGTGGCGGAAGCTTCGGCTGGTGTGAGGGCAGCCACATCGTCCGGATCGATTAGGTGCGCGTGCCGCAGCTCTCTTCTCCCCGTTTACGGGGAGAAGGGATTATTTGCTCGCGTACCGCTTCACCAGATCGAGAAAATGCGGCTGCTCGCCGCCGCCATGCACTTCGAGCGCAGCACCCGAGACGAAGCCGGCGAGCGGGCTGGCGAGGAACAGGACCGCATTCGCCACGTCCTCGCCGCGGCCGAGACGTTTCGCCGGGGTCGCTTCCGCGATCGCGTGCTGTGCGGCCTCCGACCCGTAGGTGAACTCGGCCTTCTCGGTCTCGATCAGCCCGACGATGACGGCGTTGACCCGCACTTTCGGTCCCCATTCCTGGGCGAGGCTCGCGGTGAGGCTGACCAGCCCGGCCTTGGCGGCGCCGTAGACGGCCGTGGTGGGCGCCGGGCGGCGCGCGGCGACGCTGGCAATGTTGACGATCGCGCCGCCTTCCTCATTATTCGCCATGACGGCATGTGCTGCCTGCGACAGGTGGATCGGCGCCAGCAGGTTGAGCGCGATGATCGCCTCGGAGAAGCGCGGCGAGGCGGTGGCGGCGTCGGCGGCGGGCGAGCCCCCGGCATTGTTGACCAGAAGGTCGAGCCGCCCGTGACGCGCGGCGACGCCGTCGACCAGCGCCTTGCATTCGTCCGCCTTGCGCACGTCGCAGGCGGCGAATTCGGCGGCGCGGCCATCGAAGGCGGGCAGGTCTTCCGGCGCATTGCGCGCGCAGGCGACGACTGTCGCGCCCGCCTCGAGCAGCGCCGTAGCGATCGCCCGTCCGATGCCCTTCGTACCGCCGGTCACCAGCGCCACCTTGCCCTGGAGAGACAGCGTCAAGCGGTCGGGAGCCATGCGGTCATTCCTTTCTTGGGGTGCTGCTCACCGATGGACGCCGCGATCCTTCGCGCCCTATGCCAGTCACCCGCAACGCCATGTAGCCTCGGCCAGCCGCCGCATCATTCGTCTTTTCGGACGATGTTGCCGGCTGGCGGGAAACTACGGTGCGGCCTACCCTACCTGCCGCCGGCGGAAGAGCAGCATGGATATTTTCGACGCCAACTGGCGGTTCACCACAATTCCCGCGCTCGCGGAGCGCGCCGCGGAAATCTATGGCGACGCGACCGCGATCGAGGACGGGCCGAAACGGCTCACCTTCGTCGAGCTGGACGCGGCGCGCCGGCAGGCCGCCAAGGCGCTGATCGCGACCGGCGTCAAAAAGGGCGACCGGGCGATGATCTGGGCGCCGAACACCTGGAAGTGGTTCGTCGCCGCGCTCGGTCTCGTCTCCGCCGGCGCGGTGCTGATCCCGACCAGCACCCGCTTCAAGGGTACGGAGGTCGAGGAACTGATGCGGCGCTCCGGCGCCACCATGCTGTTTTCCTGCGGCGATTTCCTCGGCCAATATTATCCGGCGCAGCTGCGACCGGAGGCGCGAGCGCTGCTGCACACCGTCGTCGTCTTCGACCAGCCGCGCGCCGGCGACGTCGCCTGGGACGATTTCATGGCGCGCGGCGCGTCCGTTTCCGACGCCACGCTGGCCGAGCGGCAGGATGCCGTCGGGCCGGACGATCTCTGCGACATGCTCTTCACCTCCGGCACCACCGGCTACCCGAAAGGGGTCATGTACGGCCACCTGCAATGCCTGATGGCGATCGATGCATGGGCAACGCGCGTCGGCATCCGGCGCGGCGACCGCCTGCTCGTCATTCCGCCCTTCTTCCACGCCTTCGGCTATCGTTCGGGCGCCATCGTCTCGATGATGCGAGGTGCGGCGCTGCTGCCGCACCAGACCTATGACGCGGAGGAGATTCTCAGGCGGGTGGAGCGCGAGAGGGTCAGCGTCATCCCCGGCCCGCCGGCGATCTTCCACGGCATGCTGCAGCACCCGCGCATGGCCGAATTCGACCGCTCCAGCCTGCGCCTCGGCATCACCGGCGGCGCGGTCGTGCCGGCAACGCTCATCCGCCGCATGCGCGAGGAGCTCGGCTTCGCCGGCGTGGTCAACGGCTATGGCCTCACCGAGTGCGGCGGCTACGGCACCATGTGCAGCGCCGACGACACCGACGAGCAGATCGCCAACACCGCCGGAAAGGCTTTTCCGGGCACCGAGGTCCGCATCATGGGCGAGGACGGACGCCTGCTCCCCGACGGCGAGCGAGGCGAGGTGGTGCTGCGCGGCTACATCGTCATGCAGGGTTACTTCAACGATCCCGAGTCCACCGCAAAGACCATCGACAAGGATGGCTGGCTGCATTCCGGCGACATCGGCTATTTCGACGCGAACGGCGACCTGCGGATCGAGGATCGCCTGAAGGACATGTTCATCACCGGCGGCTTCAACTGCTATCCGGCCGAGATCGAGCGGCTGATGAGCACGCACCCGGCCATCGGCCAGATCGCCGTGATCGGCATCCCCGACGAACGTCTGGGCGAGGTCGGCAAGGCATTCATCGTGCTGCGCCCCGGCGCTGCCGCCACCGAAGCCGAGCTGATCGCCTGGGCCCGCCGGAACATAGCCAACTTCAAGGTGCCGCGGTTTGTCGAGTTCAGAGACGCGCTGCCGACCAGCCCGCAAGGCAAGGTGCTGAAGACCAAGCTGCGGGAGGAGGCGAAGGCGGCGTAGCGGCGAGCCCCCTTGGGAGGTTCGCGCCGCCCCCTCTCAAGCAATTCTAAGGCTGGCTGACGCCAGCCAAGAATTGCTGTCTCCCCCGCCAGGGGGGAGATAATCGGCGCTGACCTCGGCGCAAATCTCACAACGTTGGCGATTGGCAGAAGCGTTGGCGCCAGGCTCTATCTCCCCCCTGGTGGGGGAGATAGCGAGCCTTGGGTTCGGCGAAGCCAAACCTTAGGATCGCTTGAGAGGGGGCGGCGCTGCCGCCAAAGAACTACCCCGTCCCGTACACCTTCTTCGCCGCCGGCCGCTCGGCCATCAGCTCCACGATCTTCTCGCCCAGTGCGGCCGGTTCCCACCTGCGCCCGGCATCGAACTCCGGCCCGTCATTCCAGCCGAGCGCGATCCTGATCGTCCCGCCGATCAGCTCGAAGATCTGCCCGGTGACGTCCTTCGAGCGCTCGCTCGCCAGCCAGGCAACCAGCGGCGCGGTGTTTTCCGGCGCGAACACGTCGAACTCGCCTTCTTTTGCTTTCATCGCCTCGGCAAACGCGGTCTCGGTCATGCGCGTGCGGGCATTCGGCGCGAGCCCGTTCACGGTGATGCCGTAGCGGGCGAGCTCGGCCGCCTGCACCAAGGTCAGCGTGGCGATGCCGGCCTTCGCCGCCGAATAGGCGCTCTGGCCGACCGAGCCCTGCAGGCCGGCGCCGGACGAGGTGTTGACGATACGTGCATCGACCGGGCGGCCGGCCTTTGCCTCGCCGCGCCAGTGATCCACGGCGTGGCGCGAGACGCAGAAATGGCCGCGCAAATGCACCCGCATCACCGCGTCCCACTCTTCCGGCGTGCACGAGACGAACATGCGGTCGCGCACGAAGCCGGCATTGTTGACCACCGCGTCGAGCCGGCCGAAGGCATCGATCGCCGTTCGGACGATACGCCCGCCGCCGTCCCAGTCGGCGACGTCGTCGAAATTCGCCACTGCCTCGCCGCCGGCCTTGCGGATCTCGGCGACGACCTCGTCGGCCGGGCGTTCGGCGGTGGCATCGCCATGCGTGCCGACGCCGAGATCGTTGACCACGACCTTCGCGCCCTCGGCGGCCAGGCCGAGCGCATAGGCGCGGCCGAGCCCCCTGCCCGCGCCGGTGACGATGACGACGCGACCGTCGCAGATGCCTGCCATCATTTCTCTCCCAGCCTGAGCCGTACGGCGCGTGCATTGCCCGACGTGCGGCGGCGATCCGGCTCGACTTCGGTCAGCGGCTCGCATTCGACGAAATCGGCGACCGACTGGCGCGCCAGCCGCTGATATTCGCCGTCGCCGTCATTCTTCCAGGCGATCGCATCGGCCGGTATTTCGCGCACGATCTTCGCGGGGTTGCCGGCGATCAGGCTGCGCGCCGGCGCACGCATGTCGGACTTCACCAGCGACAGCGCCCCGATCAGGCATTCCGCGCCGATGACAGCCTCGTCGAGCACCACCGCGTTCATGCCGACCAGCGCATTCTCGCCGATGACGGCGCCATGCACGATCGAGCCATGGCCGACGGTTGCGCCGCGGCCGATGACGCAGTCGGAACCGGCGCCGGTGTGCAGCGTGCAATTCTCCTGGATCGAAGAGTCGCCCTCGACGATGATGCGGCCGAAATCGCCGCGCAGCGACGCGCCTGCGCCGACATAGCAGCCCGGTCCCACCTGCACGTCGCCGATCAGCGAGGCGGTCGGATGCAGGAAGCTGGTCGGGTGCACGACCGGGCGGATGCCCTCGAAGCTGTAGCAGGGCATTTTTTTCGCTCAGAGCCTCTCGATGATGGTGACGTTGGCCTGGCCGCCGCCCTCGCACATGGTCTGCAGCGCGTAGCGGCCGCCGCGCCGCTCGAGCTCGGCGAGCATCGTCGTCATGATGCGCGCCCCGGTCGCCCCGAGCGGATGGCCGAGCGCGATCGCGCCGCCATTGACGTTCACCTTCGCGTGCGGGATCGCCAGCTCCTTCATCCAGGCCATGGCGACCGAGGCAAAAGCCTCGTTGCATTCGAAAAGATCGATGTCGGAGATTTTCAGGCCGGTCTTTTCCAGCGCATGGCGCGTGGCGGGGATCGGCGCCGTCAGCATCCACACCGGATCGTCGGCGCGCACGCTCAGATGATGGATGCGCGCGCGCGGCTTCAATCCATGCTCCTTGACCGCCTTTTCCGATGCGATCAGCAGCGCGGCCGAAGCGTCGGCATTCTGGCTGGAGACGGCCGCCGTCACCCGTCCGCCTTCGCTCAGCGGCTTGAGCGACGCCATCTTCTCCAGCGTCGTATCGCGGCGCGGCGTCTCGTCGACGGCGAAGTCGCCGACCGGAGCGATCTCGCCGGTGAAAAATCCTTGATCCGTCGCAGCGATCGCGCGGCGGTGCGATTCCAGCGCGAACGCTTCCATCTCCTCGCGCGTGACCTGCCATTTCTCGGCGATCATCTCGGCCGAGCGGAACTGGCTGACTTCCTGGTCGCCGTAGCGCGCCAGCCAGCCGGGAGAGGTGCGGAACGGGTCGGGGAACCCATATTGCTGCCCCGCCAGCATGGCGCCCGAGATCGGGATGAGGTTGAGGTTCTGCACGCCGCCGGCGACGACGAGGTCCTGCACCCCGCTCATCACGCCGAGTGCCGCGAAATGCACGGCCTGCTGCGCCGAGCCGCATTGCCGGTCGACGGTGACGCCCGGCACATGCTCGGGCATGCCGGCCACCAGCCAGCAGGTGCGGGCGATGTCGCCGGCCTGCGGCCCGAGCGTCTCGACACAACCGAATACGACATCGTCCACGGCGCCCGGATCGACCCCGGTGCGCGTCATCAGCGCCTTGATCGCGTGCGCGCCGAGATCGGCGGAATGCATGCCGGCCAGCGCGCCTTTCTTGCGGCCGACCGGCGTGCGGACGGCATCGACGATATAGGCCTCAGGCATGTTCCGTTTCCCTTGCAAAGGTTCGATCGGCGCCGAGCGGCAGGCCGAAGGCGCGCTCGGCGACCCGCTCGCGGTGGAAGCGCGCACCGCCCCACCAGCTCGACAGCGCCAGCGCGCGCTTCAGGAAGAAATGCACGTCGACCTCCCAGGAATAACCCATGGCGCCATGCACCTGGACGGCCGTGCGGCAGGCGAGATCTGCGGCCTCCGCCGCCGCGAGCTTGGCATGCGAGACGCGCGCGCGCGAGAAGGCATCGGCCTGCTCGAGCTGCGCTGCAGCGGCGTAAACCACAGGCCGGGCGAACTCGATCTTCACCTGCACGGTGGAGAGAAGATGCTTCACCGCCTGGTAGGAGCCGATCGGCTTGCCGAACTGCGTGCGTTCGCGGGCATAGGCGACCGCGAGGTCGACCGCCCGCTGGGCGATGCCGACAAGCTGCGCGGCGGCGAACAGCGCGCCGCGGTCGAGCGCGGCGTCGAGATGGAAGCGGATGCGGCTCACATCGGCAATCGCCGCGGTGACGCAGGGCCGGTCGGCGATGGAGAACAGCCGGCGGAACGGGTCGCTGCTCTCCTGCCGCTCCACCGTCACGTCGGCGGCATCGCAGAGATAGAGCTCCTCGCCGCGCACGGCGAGCACCGCGCCGGCCGTATCGGCATCGGCGACGAATGGGTTGGCCGGGTGCTTCAGCGCGACCGTGATCTCGCCGGCGAGCGCGCGCTCGAGCATCGCATCCGCGCGCGGGTCGGCGGCGGCCGCGGCAAGCAGCGGCAGCGCCACGCCGGCGTTTTCCACCAGCGGCTCGGGCAGGCAGGCATAACCGCAGGCTTCGGCGACCAGCACGAAATCGGCGGCGCCGAGGCCAAGTCCGCCTTTGTCCTCGGCGACCAGTGCGCCGGCGAGCCCCATCTCGACCAGCGCCGCCCAACGCCTTCCATCACGCGCCTCGCCCGATTGCATCAGCCGGCGCAAATCGGCCGGCTGGCAAAGATCGGCAAGCAGGCCGCTCACCGTCTCGGCCATCATCGTCTGCTCGTCGGTGAAGCGGAAATCCATGGGCTTCACCGCGGCAGGCCGAGCATGCGCTCGGCGATGATGTTTTTCTGGATCTCGTTCGAGCCGGCATAGATCGGCCCTGCCAGCGAGAAGAAATAGCCGTCGAGCCAGCGCCCGATATCGCCGGCGGCCGGCGCGCTGCGCAGCAACTCGCCACGTGCGCCGAGAATGGAAAGCGCGGTGCGATGCAGCACGATGTCCATCTCCGACCAGAAGATCTTGTTGGTGGACGCTTCCGCCCCGATCGAGCCGCCGGCCCGCAGCCGCGAGGCGGTCGAGTAGATCGAAAGCGTATAGGCCTCGGCGTCCATGAAGGACTGCAGCACGGCCGTGCACGTCTCTGGCCCGCACTCCGCCTCGTGCGTGCGAAAAAGCTCGACCAGCCGCTTCGCCGCCATCTGGAAGCGCGCCGGCGAGCGCAGCATCAGCCCGCGCTCGAAACCGGCCGTCGCCATGCAGATCGTCCAGCCCTCACCCTCCGCTCCCAGCCGGTTGAAGGCCGGGACGCGCACATCCTCAAGGAAGATCTCGGCAAAACCCGTCTCGCCGTCGATTTGCGCGATGGGCTGGACGCGCACGCCCGCCGTGTCGAGCGGGAAGAAGATCAGCGAAAGCCCTTTGTGGCGTTCCGACGCCGGATCGGTGCGAAACAGGCCGAACGCCCAGTCGGCAAAGACCGCGCGCGAGGACCAGATCTTGTGGCCCGAAAGCACATAGTCGTCGCCATCGCGGCGGGCCGCCGACCTCACGGCGGCAAGGTCGCTGCCGGCCTGCGGCTCCGACCAGGCCTGCGCCCAGATTTCGTCTCCGGCGGCCATCCTGGGCAGAAAACGTGCCTTCTGCTCGGGCGTGCCGTATTCCATCAAAGTCGGGCCGAGCAGGAAGATGCCGTTCTGGTTGACGCGCAGCGGTGCGCCCGCGCGCCAGTATTCCTCTTCGAACACCAGCCAGCGGATCAGGTCCAGCCCGCGCCCGCCATAGGCTTGCGGCCAGGTGACCATGCCCCAGCGGCCGGCATTGAGGGTGCGTTCCCAGGCCCGGTGCGCCTCGAAACCTTCACGCGAGGCGTCGAAGGAGGGCAGCGGCCCGGATGGGACATTGGCCTCCATCCAGGCCCGCACTTCCGCGCGAAAAGCCTTTTCCTCGGGCGAGTAGGTCAGATCCACGGTCGTGTCCCCGCCGTAAATGAGGACATTGCGGGCGAGCAGGGGCGCTCTACGTTGCCCCCCTCTGTCCTGCCGGACATCTCCCCCTCAGGGGGGGAGATCGGACGGCCGCTTGGCTTTCGCCAATCGGCAAGGTCGGCGATTGGCGAAAGTCGCGGCGACAGCCATTCTCCCCCCTCGAGGGGGAGATGTCCGGCAGGACAGAGGGGGGCGCGAAGGAACGAAGTCATCTCCGGCTTGGGAATCGTCAGGTCTCGCCGGCCTGTTTCTTGTTGGCCGCCACCATGCTTTTGGCATCCTGGCCGCCGAGCGAATTGCCGAGCGTCAGGTCGCTCTGGGCATGGGCGAAATGGTGCATGTGATACTGCGCATCCATGGCGGCGCGTTTTCCGCGCAATTCCTCGACATGGTTGATCGCCTGCTTCGACAGCCAGAGGCCGAGCCGCGGTTTCTCGGCGAGCTTTTCCGCAAAGCCCTGCGCTTCCGCCTTCAGCGCGTCGCGCGACACGATGCGGTTGACCATGCCGTACTGGTGCGCCTGCTGCGCCGGCATGCGCTCGCCGAGCATCAGGAACTCCTTTGCCACGCGCGGCGGCAGCTCGAAGGCATGGGCGAAATATTCGACCCCGGGGATACCCATGCGCACGACCGGATCCTGGAAGAAGGCATCGTCGCTGGCGATGATGAAGTCGCACACCCAGGCGAGCATCAGTCCGCCGGCCACGCAAGCTCCCTGCACGGCGGCGATCGTCGGCTTGGGCACCTCGCGCCAGCGCCGGCACATGCCGAGATAGACCTCGTGCTCGCGCGTATAGAGCATCTCTGCCGCCGGCTTGTTGACGTGGTCGGCCCACATCAGCCGGCGCTCGAAGCTTTTCGCCACATCGCGCCCCGGCGTGCCGATGTCATGACCGGCCGAAAAGTGCTTGCCCTCGCCGGCCAGCACGATGACCTTGACGGCATCGTCGTTGACGGCACGCTGGAACGCATCGTCCAGCGCATAGGTCATCTGCGAGTTCTGCGCATTGTTGTATTTCGGGCGGTCCATCACGATCCAGGCGACCGGGCCGTCCGTTTCGTAGCGGACCGGATTCTCGGTTTCGTAGGTGATGTTCGCCGTGCGCGGGGGGACGAGCTCGTCCATCTTTATCTCGCCTCTTCGATTGGTTGCGACGCTATGCGGCTCATTGTGCAGTGCAATCGTCCAAAGGGACTAACGGCCGCGCTGCGGCTTCAGCTTGCGCCTGCGCGTGTCGACCTGTCGAGGCAAGCTTATCGCCAACGCGGTGATCCTTCGCGTTGACCGATTTCGATGATCCGCCGCCACTAAGCCGCAGGCGGGAGGATGTCGGCGACCGAGCGATAGCGCCCGCCAAGATAGACCAGCGAGGCCTCCGCCTCGTCCCAGAGCCTGATCTCTCCGACCTCGGCGATGAAGACGCTGTGCGAATGCGCCGCCACCGCCTCGATCACGCGGCATTCGAAGCTGGCAAGCGCGCTCGCCAGCGCCGGCAGGTCACCGGCAACTGCCCGCCATTCGCCCGCTTGGAAGCGCAGGCTGCGGTCTCCGTCCGAGGCGAAGCGGCGCGCGATCCCGATATCCGCGCTCGACAGGAAGTTGACGCCGAAGCGGCGGGTGCGCGCGATCGGGTCGTGCGCGCTGGCCGAGCGGTTGACGCAGACGAGCAGCGTCGGCGGCTCCAGCGAGACCGAGGTCACCGAGGTCGCGACGAGGCCGTGGCGCTCGCCCTGTTCGACCGCGGTGACGAGGCAGACGCCGCCGGCGAGCCGCCTCATCCCCTGCCTGAAGAGTTCCGCGTCCGCCATCCGTCGATCCTTCAGGCCGGCCCGCCTATCAGCAGCCGACGCGCTTGCGCAGGCCGTCGCCGCGTTTGCTGCCGAGCTTCTCGACCATCGCATTGGCTTCGGGGCCGCCGCTCAGGAAGTGGCTCTCCGGGCTTGCCTTGAGCTCGCCCAGCACCGCCGGGATCTTGCCGGCGTTGGCTTCGATCCAGCGCGCCAGCTCGGCGCCCTTCGTCGTGCCCGCGCCCTCGATCGCGGCCTTGGCGACGTGCACGGCGTCATAGGTGTAGAGCACCACTGCGCGCGAGACGCGGTCGAACTGTTCCTGCCCAATCCTCTGTTTGAGGCGCGCCATCAGCCTGGCGACGCCGCTCTCGCCCTCGGGCTCGCCGGAGCAATAGCTGAAGGAGCGGATGTCAAGCGCCACCACACGCTCGAAGATCTCGGGGCCGGAAATCTTCGAGATGCTGGCATAGGCAGTGCCGATCACCAGGCTGCCGACGATCGGCACGTCCCAGCCGAGCTCATCGATGTTGCGCAGGACATGGCCGGCATCGGTATCGGCAATGCCGCTGACCAGCAGCATTTCGGGTTCGCTGCCGCGCAGGCTGAGCAGTTGCGGCAGCATGTCGGTCGAGCCGACCATGAATTCCTGCTCGCCGACGATTTCGAGGCCGCGCTCGGCGGCGCGCGAGCGGATGCGGGCCGCCATGGTCTTGGAGTTGGCGGCGTTGTCGACCAGCACCGCGATCTTCTTCGCGCCGGCCTCCGCGGCGTGATCGACCATGGCGACACCCTGGCCATCGGCGGATGCCTGCATGCTGAAATGCAGCGGCGCCACCTTCGGCGTCAGGTCGAGCGAGCCGGCGAGCGTTATGTAGACCACGTCGGCCTCCGTCGCGACCGGCGCCACGGCCAGCGCGCTCTGGCTGAATGCCGGACCGACGATCGCGTCGACGTTTTCATTCTCCGAAAGACGCCGGACGGCTGCGACGGAATGCGTCGGGTCGCCCTGGTCGTCGGCAGGTACGTAGACCACCTTGCGGCCGAGTATTCCGCCTTCGGCGTTGATGTCGTCGATCGCCATTTCGATGCCGATCGTCGCGCTGACGCCTGAGGCGGCTCCTATTCCCGTGAGCGGCAGCACGGAGCCGATGCGGATCGGATCGTCCTCAGCCGCGGAAGACGTGGCGATCAAGGCGGCCGCGGCCATGCCGACGCCGGCGGCTCTGAGGCAGTTGCGAAGGCTCAGTCCAGTCATGTCGATCCTCCCTGTCGTCGACGGTGATGCATGCGCGGTGTCATCGCAGGACATCGCGCAGAAACGATGCGCATTCGCCGAGTGCGGCGCGCGTCTGCGGCAAGCCGGGCGCGAGCGAGATGAAGCCGTGCACGACGCCGGGCGCGCGGTGGCGGCGAACCTTCGCGCCGGCCGCCGCAAGCCGGTCCGCATAGGCTTCGGCTTCGTCTCGCAATATGTCGCATTCGGCCGTGACCAAAAGCGTCGGCACGGCAGCGGCGAGATCGGTCGCCCGCAGCGGCGCGGCGTCCGGGTCGGCGCGCTGATGCGGGTGCGGCGCGTATTGATCCCAGAACCAGCGCATCATGTCGGCCGACAGCAGGTAACCCTCCGCGAACTCCTGCCAGGAGGGATAGTCGAAGCCGCCGTCGCAAACGGGGTAGGTCAGCACCTGGCCGACGGGTTGCGGGCCGCCCTTGCGCACCAGCCGCAGCGAAAGTGCCGCCGCCAGCGCTCCGCCCGAGCTCGAGCCGCACAGCGCAATGCGCGAGGCGTCGACCGCAAGCCGACGCGCGTTCTCGACGATCCAGCCGAACACGTCCTCGCATTCCTCGAGAGCGGTCGGAAAAGGCCGCTCCGGCGCAAGGCTGTAGGCCACGGACAGGACGGCGCATCGCACCTCACGCGCGAGAAAGCGGCAGCGCGGATCGTCCTGCTCGATGGTGCCGCCCACCCAGCCCCCGCCATGCAGATTGACCAGCACCGGCGAGGCCTCGCCCGAAAGCGGCCGGTATACGCGTATGCGGACCTCTCCGTGCCGCGTCGGCACATGGACATCCTCCTCGGCGACCGCCGGATCCGGTTGCGAGGCTGGAGGCTGGGCGCGGAACGAGCGCAAGAGCTCCGCCGGCTCGCGCGCGGCGAGCTCGCGCGCGCTCAGGCCCGGCATGGCGGCGGCCAGCCGCCCGATCGCCGGATCGAGTCGCGCGCTCGCCGCCCGCTCGCTCATTCTGCTGCCTCGCGGCGCTCGCCCGAGCGGTCCGGCAGTTGTCTGAGCCGCGGCAGCACTTCACGCGCCATCAGCGTCATGCTGTCCACGGTGTCCTCGTGCGACAGGTAGGCGCCCTGCCCCATGCAAAGGAAATTCCCGAAGCCGCCGACATCGGCATGGAACTTTTCCATCTGCGCATAGACCTGGTCCGGCGTCCCCCAGAACAGGATGCCCGCCTCGGAGAGCATTTCGAGCGGGGCGCTGTGGGGAAGCGGCCGCCCGTCGGGCAGGACATTGGCGTAAGGGTTGAAGCCGGGTCCGGCGAGCATGCCGCGCGCATTCGCTTCCACCGACGAGTAGCCCGGCGGGTTCACCGTTGCGCGGATCGTACGCGAGACGGTGTCGTAATAGGCCCTCAGCTGTTCGGCCCGCAGGCGCGCCTGCTGCTCGTTGTGGCCGGCAACCGCCATGCCGAGATAGGCCAGGCGATCGGGCGCAGCCGGGCGACCATGCGCGGCCAGATAAGCCTCCCGATAGGCCGCGAACGTGGCGCGGGTGACATAGCCGTTGAGGAAGCTTGCCAGCACATAACCGCGCGCCGCGGCGGTGCGTGCGCTTTCTGCACCGGATCCGGGAAACCAGATCGGCGGATGCGGGTACTGGTAGATGGGCGGCACTACATTGACGTAGCGATACTGGAAGTGCTTGCCCTCCCAGCTGAACGGGCCGTCCAGGGTGGCAAACGCCTTCAGGATCAGGTCGTGCGCTTCCCACAGCCGATCCATCAGCCGCACCGGATTCTCGTTGGAGATGTAGAGCTCCCAGGCCGACCCTTTCACCAGGCCGAATTCCAGCCGTCCGCGCGACAGGTTGTCGACGATCGCCAGCTCTTCGGCGACCCTGAGCGGGTCGCGGCGGTTGGCCATCGGGACGCCCAGGCAGAGCAGTCGCGCGCGGGTCGTCTGCCTGGCCAGCACGGCCAGCGGCAACGCCGCGACGGACGACATGCAGGTGAGCGAGGCATGGTGCTCGTTCACCATCAGGTCGAAGCCAAGCCCGTCGGCGATCACCATCTCGTCGAGATAGCGGTTGAGCAGCGCGCTCGTGGTCTCGCGCTCCATCACGCGTGTCGGGAAGGAGATGCGCAGCGGCCCTTCGATCTTGTCCCAGGCCGGGTGATAGGACTGCTCGGAAAAGAAAAACACCCGCATGTCGCTCTCCGTTCAGTTTCCCGCGAAGCGGCGGACGGCTGCGGCGAAAGCCGAGGGCTGGTCCATGTGCAGGTAGTGGCCCGCACCCGGGATCGTCTCGAGCCGCGCTTGCGGGATGGCCTGCGCAAGCCGCTCGGCATAGCCGGACCTCACGATGCGGTCTTCCGCGCCGCTGAGCACCAGCGTCGGCACGTCGATGCGGTGAAGGCGCAGGGCGAGCTTGGGGTTGTGCAGCGTCGGCGACCAGCCGTAGAGCCAGAAGGCTTCGCGATTGGCCGCGATCACGCGCGCATCCTCGATGCTCGTCACCGTCTTCGGCTCTGCCTGGGAATGACGCACAAGCTCGGACAGCTCGGCGTGATCGAGGGAAAAGACGTCGACGAAATCGCGCTCCGTCACCGGGCCGAACTTGGCGCCGACCGCCGATGCCAGCACCAGCGCGCCGATCCGCTCGGTCGAGCGCACCGCGATCTCGGCGGCAATCCACGCGCCGAGCGACACGCCGACCACGACGAGATCTTCGAGCCCGCGCTGCTTGATGAGGTCGAGATAGAGATAGGCAAGGTCATCGACGCCATCGATGGTGCCTGGCAGCCCCGAGCCGTCGAAGCCGGGATGCGAGGGCGCGATAAGGGAGAACCGCTCCGCCAGCAGCTCGAAATATTCCCCCGCCTCGAAACCGTGGCCGGCATGCAGGAAGAGAAGCGGCCGGCCGCTTCCGGCCGCGCTGAGCTTCAGCGACAGGCCGGCCACGACCTCGGTGGCCGCGATAGCCGAAGCGCCGGTCCGAAGCATCGTCTCCTCCTCCGCGTCTGGTGGCGGCGGGGAAACTGACTCGGCTGCTTCGATCGTTCAAATGCTATTCCGATACGAGTCTGTTCTCGTTTCGGCATCACCGCAATTGCTGCGCCGCTCCACCCGGCTGGCCGAGATGGCTGCGCACTTCGTCGACGAAACGCTTCAGGATGGCAGATCGATTGCGGCGGGCCCAGACCAGGTCGTAGCGCGTGCGCAGGTCGAAGTCGGGAAGGGCAATGAGACGCACGCTGGGCGGCTCGCCGCCTTCGACCATGCGCGTGACGAAACCCGAGCCAAAGCCGGCGGCGACCAGGTCGAGAATGAGGTGCGAATAGGGCACCTGCATCTCGATGCGGGGCGAGATGCCCTGCGCCTGGAACGCCGCGATCATGCGGTCGAAGATCATCGGCGCCAGCGCGCGCGATGCCCAGATGAACGGCTCGTGCCGCAGGTCGAGCAGCGAAAGGTCCGGCTTGCCCGCCAAAGGATGATCCTGATGGATGGCCAGCACCATGCTGTCCTCGAAAAGGTGCAGGGCGGAGAGTTCCTCGTCGTCGACATAGTGGTTGTAGAGCAGGCCGGCATCCAGCGCGCCTTGCTTGATCTGCTCCGCCTGCCTGCCGGAGATCATGTGCTGAAGCGCGATGTGGATATCCGGGTTGTCGACCCGGAATTGCTTGAGCAGCGCAACCACGGCCGGATGGCGAAACGCGATCTCGTTATAACCGAGCGAAAGCGTGCCCATGCTGCCTTCGGCGACCTTGTGCACGTCTGCCCGCGCACGATCGAGATCGGCGAGGATGCGCTGCGCGCTGGCCAGGAAGTCGCGGCCGGCGTCGTTGAGCTGCATCGTGCGCTTCGAGCGCTCGAACAGCGTCACGCCGAGCTCGGCTTCGAGATCCTGTATGCGCCGGCTGAGCGCCGACTGGGCGATGTTCAGCCGCTGGGCTGCGCGGTGAAGGTTCTCCTCCTCCGCGACGGCGACGAAGAACTTCAGATGCCGTTCTATCAAGTCCTCGCTCCGGGCCGCGGCCTCGTCGGGGCTGCGGCGTCTCGCCGTCCCGAAGGGGGCGGGACGCCCGCCCTCCTGTCAACCTTTGCTCAGTGCGTCCACCTCCGCCAGTTCCTCCGCCGTCAGCTTCCAGCCCGCCGCGGCGGCGTTGCCCGCCACCTGCTCCGGCTTCGTTGCGCCCGCGATGATGCTGGCAACGTGTGGCTGCGCCGCAAGCCAGCTCATGGCAAGCTCGAGCAGCGAGCGGCCGCGGCTCTCGGCAAAAGCGATCAGCCGCTCGACCTTGTCGAGCCGCTCGTCGGTCATCCGGCTCTGGAAATAAGGCATGGCCATCCTGGTGTCCGCGGGTGCCGCCTCGCCCTTGCGGTATTTCCCGGTCAGGAGGCCCGAGGCGAGCGGGAAATAGGGCAGCAAGCTGATGCCGGTGGCGGAGAGCGCCGGGAACAGCGTCGTCTCGGCGTCGCGCGCCAGCAAATTGAGCTCGGCCTGCGTGGAGAGGAAATGCGACAGGCCATGATGGCGCGATGTCCAGGAGGCATCCACGAGTTGCCAGGCCGGCAGGTTGGAGCATCCGGTGTAAAGCACCTTGCCCTGGCGCACGAGGTCGTCCATCGCCCGCAGCGTCTCCTCGAGCGGCGTGCGCGGATCGGGGAAATGATACTGGTAGAGGTCGATCCAGTCGGTCTTCAGCCGCCGCAAGCTGTCCTCGACCGCCTGCATGATGTAGCGGCGCGAGGCGGAATAGCGGCTGTCCTTCTCGCGGCTGAGCGGCGAGGCGAATTTTGTGGCGAGCACCACCTCCTTGCGCCGCGCTCCCAGCGTCTCGCCGAGCGTGATCTCGGAGCCGCCTTCCTTGCCGTAAGAATCGGACGTGTCGAAGAGCGTGATGCCGGCGTCGAGCGCGGCATGCACGACCCTGCGCGCGCCTTCCAGGTCGAGCGAGGCCTTCATGCCGCCGAAATTGTTGCAGCCGAGGCCGACGACCGAGACTTCCAGGCCCGACCGGCCGAGCAGACGCTTTTCCATATCGACTCCGTTTTAGCTTCGGGCAGAACCAATGAGGTCTGCCGCCTTCTCGCCGATCATCATGGCCGCGGCGTAGGTGTTGCCGTTGATCATCACCGGCATGACCGAGGCGTCGGCCACACGCAAGCCTTCGACGCCACGCACGCGCAATTGAGGATCGACCACGGCATCGTCGTCGAGGCCCATGCGGCACGTTCCGCCTGGGTGATAATGCGTGACGGTCGTGGCGCGGATGTCGGCCTCGATGTCGGCCAGCGAGCGGATCGGGCCCCTGGGCTGGATCTCGCGGCCAAGCACGGAGGCAAAGGCCGGACGCCGCAGCATGTCGCGCACCCGTTCCACGCCGCGGGCAAGGATCGCGACGTCGCGCGGGTCGGAGAAATAATTCGGGTCGATTCCCGCATGCGCCAGCGGATCGGCCGACTTCAGCCGCACGCTGCCGCGGCTGAAATGCGCGCCGTGGTTGAGCAGCAGCGTGAAGCCGTGCTCCTGCGGCAAGGTGCCGACGAGACCGGGGCGCCGCCGGATGACCAGCGCAGGCGCCAGCGAAACCTGGATCTCGGTCTCCGGCCGCCCGTCCTCGGCGTAAAGAAACCCCGAGGTCGGGAAGAGCCCGCGCGACAGCAGGCCGCGCCGTCCGAACGCGTATTGCCAGCCGGCGGTGATGAGCCCGCGCGGCGACAGGTGCGAATAGGCCGTCACCGGCTTGGTCGTGGCATGCAGGATGCGATACATCGGGTGGTTCTGCAGATTCTCGCCCACGCCGGCCCGGTCGGCGGCCACCGCGATGCCATGCTTGCGCAGATGCGCCGCCGGACCGACGCCCGAAAGCATCAGCAGATGCGGCGAGTTCACCGCGCCGCCGGCAAGCACGACCTCGCGCGCCGCGCGCACGCTCATACGCCGGCCGCGATGCAGGTACTCGACGCCGCGCGCGACACCCTTCTCGATCAGCACGCGCGTCGCCTGCGCGTTCGTGACCAAAGCGAGATTCGGGCGCCTGAGCGCCGGACGCAGGAAGGCGCTTGCGGCGCTGGAGCGCCGGCCGTTGCCGATGGTCATGTCGACATGGCCGAACGCCTCCCGGGTCTGCTCGGCATTCAGGTCCTCGCTGCGCGCATAGCCTGCCTCGCCCGCGGCATCGAGGAAGAGCTCGCACACCGGCGCGGTCGAACGGCCGATCGAGACCCTGAGCGGCCCGGAGCCGCCATGCAGCGCGCTCTCGCCGCGCTCGTTCGTCTCGGATCGCCGGAAGAGCGGCAGCACGTCGGCGTAACGCCATCCGTCGATGCCCCAGCCGTCATAGTCGCGGCTTTTGCCGCGCACATACATCATGCCGTTGATCGAGCTCGAGCCGCCGACGATGCGGCCCTGCGCCCAGGAGATGGAGCGGCCGTCAAGGCCGGCCATCGGCTCGGTCTGGTAGTTCCAGTTGAAGGCCGGTTTCGTGCCGGTGACGACATTGGCGCCGGGAATGCCGATCATCGGGTTGGTGTCGCTGCCGCCCGCCTCGAGCAGCACGACCGAGACGTCCGGATTCTCGGTAAGCCGAGCCGCCAGCACGCATCCGGCCGCGCCGGCGCCGACGATGACGTAGTCGAACGCGGCTGCTGGTTCGCTCATTGAATGCCGACGCCTTGCTGGTTGCGGTATCGTGGTTGAAGATTGGCCGGGTGCTCCGCGCGGTCAAACGTCCGCTCGGACTATGATTGCTGGAATGACTGAAAGCGGCGCCGGAAGTAGAGCATGGCGGCGCCGTCGGCGCGGCAGCGGCCGGCCTCGACTTCGCCTGTCAGAATCGTGTGATCGCCGCCGGGCAGGCGCTCTGCCACGCGGCAGACGAAGCTCGCGACCGCGTCGCGCAGGACCGGCATGCCTTGCGCCCCCGCGGCGAAGGAGTCTCCCGCGAACTTTTCGGCGCCGCGTGTCGCAAAGAGCAGCGCCAGCGCCTCGTGTTCGGGCGGCAGGACATTGATGGCGAAATGCTCGGCGCGCATGAAGGCCGGATAACATTGCGCGGAACGGGCGATACAGACCAGCAGCATGGGTGGATCGAGCGAAAGCGGCGTGAAGGAGCTTGCCGTGAAGCCGTGCGGCCGGCCATCGGCGTCGCAGGTCGTCGCGATGACCACGCCGCTCGGAAACAACGAGAATGCCGTCTTGAGCTCGTCCCGCGGCAATTTCGGCATGCCGATCTCGCCGCCCCCCACAGAACCGCAAGGTTCTGCCTCGGCAATCGAAACCGCGCTCATGCGGACATCCTCACCCTGGCGGCGGGATGCCTCGCCGGCAATCTCGCTCCCTCACCAAACAGCTTTTCGCGCAGCGTGCCCTCGCCATAGGAGCGCTTGAAGAGGCCCTGCTCCTGCAGCAGCGGCACGACCAGATCGATGAAATCCTCAAAACTCTCCGGCATGACCAGCCGGGCGATGTTGAAACCGTCTATGCCGGTTTGCGCCATCCACGCCGACATCTCGGCCGCCACCTGCTCGGCGCTGCCGACGATCATCAGGTTTCTGGCCGACAGCGCCATCTCCTCGGCGATCTGCCGCGGCGTGTAGGTGCGGTCCTTGCGCCGTGTCAGCGCCTCCATCGCCGTGCGATTGGCGTCGTTCTCCACATAACGCAGCGGCTCGTCCAGCGGATATCGGGACAGATCGACCCCAAGGCCGCCGGCGGCATGCGCGAGCACGGCCTCCGGGTCGGCATAGGCGCGGTACTCGGCCATTTTCTCCAGCGCCTCGGCTTCGCTGCGGCCGACCACGATCGTGGCGCCGGCCAGCACCTGAACGTCCGACGCCTGGCGGCCGAACGCGACCGCGCGCCGCCTTATGTCAGCCACGGCCTCGGCCACCATCGGCCGCGACGTGCCGTTGACGAACACGCACTCGGCATTGGCGGCGGCGAAAGCCCGGCCACGGCCCGAAGCGCCGGCCTGCATCAGGAACGGCGTGCGCTGCGGCGAGGGCTGGCAGGGATGCACCGCCTGCAGCCGGAAATATTTCCCCAGATGCGCGATTTCGCGGACCCTCGCCGGGTCGGCGAAGATGTGGCCCGCGCGGTCGAGCCGGACGGCATCGTCGCCCCACGACCCCTCCCACAGATGGTACATCAGCGACACATACTCATCGGCGATGTCGTAGCGCTCGTCGTGCGGCACCAGACGATCGCGCCCCATCGCTCGCGCGCCGCTGGCGAGAATGCCGGTCACGATGTTCCACCCGATGCGGCCGCCGGTCAGGTGATCGAGCGTCGACATGCGCCGCGCGAACAGATAGGGCGGCTCGTAGAGCAAATTGCCGGTGACGCCGAAGCCGAGATGCTTCGTCACGGCGGCCATTCCGGCAATCGCCATCATCGGGTCGTTCATCGGCTGCTGCACGCCGCCGCGCAGCGCTGCGTCCTTCGAGCCGCCATAGACGTCGTAGATGCCGATCGTGTCGGCCAGGAACAGCATGTCGAACAGGCCGCGCTCCAGCAGCCTGGCGTAGTCCAGCCAGTAGTCGAGGCGGTTGAGCTCCGCCGACCGGTCCGACGGATGCGTCCACACACCCTGCGCGAGAAAACCGACACAGGACATATCGAGGGCGGCAAGGATCATCTTTTTCATGGCGGTCATGCTTCGGCGGGCAGCGCGAAAGCGCTGCGCACGCGCTCGCGGCCATCCCAGTCCCGCCCGGCATCGGCGACGAGTTTCTGGAAGGCGCGGCGGCCCGGCGTGGATTCGGTCAGTTCGAGGATGTGATCGGCGTCGCTCACCCGCTGCAGGTAGGCGAAACGGCCGCGCGCCGTCTCCCCGTCCTGCACGGCCGCGTAGCCCATGGCGAAAGCCCGGCCGAGCGTCCCGTCATAGTCGTCGGGCCAGATGCACCAGTGGTGCAGCGCCTCGCGCCCGAAACCGGCGGCGAGCGCGTCCCGCCACATCGATTGTCCGTCGTCGCGGATGAGCTGCATGAGCTCGAATTCCATGCCGCCGGAATTGGCGAAGGCGGCGGAAAGCTCCACCTCGCAAGACCGGCCGCGATAGCGGCAGGTCTTGAAGGCCGAGCGTTCGATGAGGAACCACGGCCCGATCCCGAGCTGCTCCGCGAAATAGTCGATCGAGGCCCTGATGTCGCGCGTCGCGAAAGCGATCTGGGCGATTTTTCCGAGCGGAGACAGCATCGGGGTTTCTTTCTTCAAGATGGCTGTATCTCTTATCCTTCCATGGCTTAGCCATTTCCAATACAGTTTTGGCAAACTGCGATCTCAAAGCGAGATATCACGATGGATTTCAGGCAATTCCGCTATTTCCTGGCAGTGGCGGAGCTGGAGAGCTACAGCCGGGCGTCGGAGCATTTGCGCGTCGCGCAGTCGGCCCTGTCCCGCCACATCCTGGATCTGGAGAGCCGCGTCGGCGCGCCGATGTTCGAGCGCCTTGCGCGCGGCGTCCGCCTCACCACCGCCGGCAAGGAGTTTTATCGGGAGGCAAGACTGGCGCTCGATCATGTGGAGCGGGCATTCGAGCGCTCCCGCAAGGCCGTCGACGGAGCGATCGGCCGCCTGACGCTCGGCACCAACGACATCGGCTCGCGCAACGGGCACGTGGCAGGTGCGATCCGCCTCTTTCGCCAAGCCTTCCCCGAGGTGGAGCTCGATTTCGCCGCGATGAGCTCGCAGGACCAGATCCATGCGCTGCAGGAGCGCAAGATCGACGCCGCCATCCTGATCGAACGTCCGGAGGGGATAGGTTTCGAGCATCTTGCCATAGCCGACGATCCGTTCGAGATCGCTCTTGCCGGCAGCCATCACCTCGCTTCGGAACCCGTCCTGACGGCGATGGCGCTGGCAAGCGAGCCGTTCGTGGCGGTACGGACCACCGCGTTCTGGCTGCCGCAGACGCGCCTGCTCGCGCGCTGCCGGGAGCTGGGGCTGATGCCGCGCATCGTGCAGGAGACCGCGTCCGAGCAGATGCAGGTCAATCTGATCAGGGCCGGGCTGGGCGTAGGCTTCATCAACAGCTCGATCCGCGACATGCTGCCCAGCGATGTCGTGCTGCGACCCGTCGAGGGGCTGGACGTCAGCCTGAGGCTCGATCTTGCCTGGCTGCGCGGGGCCGATTCCGCGGCGCTGGCGCATCTGGTGCAGAGCTTTCGGGCGATCGCGAAAACTGAGGGCGCACAGCGCTAAGCTATCGCAGCCGGCGGTAGCATCGCGTGGCGCGCAGCGAGCTCGCGAAGCGGCTTCAGCACGACTGGATCGGCGATACGGGCCGACTTGCGTTTCGCCAGATCGACATGGATCGAAACATATTCGGCGGTCGCCGCCCGCACCCCTTTCGAAAGGTTGAGCAGCTCATGGAAATGTCTCACCAGACGCTCGTCGCTCGACACGATCCGGCACTCGACCCGCAATTTGTCGCCATCCAGCGCTTCGCGTTCATAGCGAATGCGCTTCTCCAGCCGGAACATGGTGCGATCGTGCGTGCGGATGTAGTCGTCGTTGATGCCGAAGGCCGAGAACAGCGCCGATTCGGCGGTATCGAAAACATGGTCGTACCAGGCGACGTTCATGTGCCCGTTGACGTCGATCCAGCCCTGCCCGACCGTGCCCTCGAAACCGACGAAGGGACGAGGCGCTTCCTCGACGGGCATGCTCAGGCAGGCGCTCCGGCGTGCTCCGCGGCGGCGAGCTTCTCGTCGAGCTCCGCCGCCGCGCAGGAGAGCTTCACCTTGCCGCGCTCGATGATCATGGCGCGGTCGGCATAGGGGGCCGTCACCTGCAGGTGCTGCTCGACGATGACGACGGCCGTGCCGGTCTCGGCCCAGCGGCGCAGGAAGGCGAGGATCGGCGGCAGCAGCGCCTGCGCCAGCCCCATGGAAGGCTCGTCGCAAAGCAGCACCTTCGGCTGTGCCACAAAAGCCTGGCCGAGCGCCAGCATCTGCTGCTGGCCGCCGGAAAGGTCGCGCGCATATTTCCGATGCTTTTCCTTGAGGATCGGGAAGACCGCGTAGATCTCGTCGACCGCCGTCGCAAACCCCGCCCGGTCGCCCCGGCGCGCGGCGGCGCCCATGCGCAGATTGTCGTAGACGCTGAGCTCGGGGAAGACCCGATGGCCGTCGAGCACCAGCCGCAGCCCGGCCTGCGCGATTGCTTCGGGCGCCATGCCGTGCAGCGGCCGGCCGTTGAGCAGCACCTCGCCCCTGTCCGGCCTGTTGAAGCCGGCGATGGCGCGCATCAGCGTGGATTTGCCGGCGCCGTTCTCGCCGCCGATCAGCAGGATCTCGCCCGACCTGACGCCGAGCGACACATCCTCCAGCACCGGCACGATGCCGTAGCCGGCATGCAGGTTCTTCACCTCAAGCACGGCGGCCTCCCACGAACATGTGCTGCACCGCCGGGTCGGATTTCATCTCCTGCGGCGTGCCGGACGCGACCACGCGTCCCTGCTCCATCACCGTGATCGTGTCGGCGAGGTTCCACACCAGGTCGAGGTCGTGCTCGACCAGGATGATGGTCTTGCCGAGCCGCCGCGAAAGGAACTTCACCAGCCTCGAAAAATTGGCGCGCTCGCTCTGCGACAGGCCGGCGGCCGGCTCGTCGAAGAAGACGATCTTGGCCTCCTTGAGCACTGTGCGCATGACCTCGACCAGACGGCGCTGGCCGTGCGAGAGCAGCTCCGCGCTGTCCTCGCCGAACTCCCTTTCGAGCGCCGCCGCGAGCCTGGCCATGTCGGCGCTGCCCCGCCCCTCGCGCGCGTCGATGCCGATGCGCAAATTGTCCCACAGGGAGAATTGCGTAAAGATGCGCGGCGTCTGGAAGGTGCGGCCGACGCCGAGGTCGGCGATGCGATCGGCGGCCATGCGGCTCGCCTCGCGGCCGTCGATCATGAACGAGCCGGAATTGAGCCTGGACAGGCCCGACAGCACATTGAGCAGGCTGGTCTTGCCGGAGCCGTTGGCGCCGATCAGGCCGTGGATCTCGCCCTTGCGCACCTTGAGGTCGACATTGTCGACGGCGACGACCTCGCCGAACTTCTTGGTGCCGCCGCGCACCTCGACGACAATCTCCTGCGCGGGCTGCGTCTCGCGGCCGCCGGACAGGTCCTCGAGGAACGCATCGACACGGAAAGCCTGCTCGCCGCGGCCGGTGACGCCGCGCTTGACGCGCCAGCGCTCGATCGAGCCGACGATGCCGTCCGGGAAGAGCATGACTGTGGCAAGCGTCAGCAAGCCGTAGATCAGCAGCCGGTACTCGACGAACTGCGCCAGCGCGATGTTCGGCAGGATGAACACGATCCACATGCCGATGATCGGCCCGAGCATCTGGCCGCGCCCACCGACGACGACGGCGAAGAAGAAGACGAAGGAAAGCTCGACGTTGAAGCCCTGCGGGCTGACGAAGGAAACGGTCGGCAGATAGAGGATGCCGCAGATGCCGGTGCCCACCGCCGCGATCACGAAGGCGATGAAGCGCATGACGCCCGGCTTGATGCCGAGCGAGCGCGCCGCTTCCGGGCTGATTGCGGCGACGCGCATCTGGCGGCCGAGCTTCGAGCGGCGGATGGCGTAGTGCACGGCAAGCGCGATCATCGGATAGACCGCGACCAGGATGGTCAGCGGCGAGAGGCCGAGAAAGATCTCCTCGTGCAGGCCCGGCAACGAGACGGAAATGCCGTTGATGCCGTTGGTCCATTTGTCCAGGGACATCAAGAGCTGCGGAAAGACGATCGCGGCCGAGAGCGTGACGAAGCCAAGATGGAAATATTGCACCCGCAGCGCCGGAAAGGCGAAGAGCAGGCCGCCGGCGATCGCCGCACCCAGCCCGATCAGCGCTGCCAGCAGGAAGGAAAATTCGTGCAGGCCGAAGAAGATGGCGGTGACATAGGCGCCAAGTCCGAGGATGACGCCCTGCCCGAAGGACTTTTGACCGGCATCGACGAACAGGAAGTTCTGGAAGATCGCGGCGGCGATATAGATGTTGACCAGCTGGAAGGTATGCACCCAGTAGGAATTGCCGAGGATCGAGGGGCCGAAGCCGGTGATCGCGATCAGCACGATGCCGATCCAGACCTGCGGCAGGTCGGAGGAAAAGCGCGGCTTGGCGCCGGAAGCGGCGGCGGACGCGCGCAAGGTTTCGGTCATCGCCACGGTCACACCCGCCGTGCCGAGGAGCGGCCGAACAGGCCCTGCGGGCGAAGCATCAGGATGCCGACGAGCACCAGCAGCGAGGCCAGATCCTGGTACGCGCCGCCGATGCGGTAGGCGGTGAGCATGGTGACGACGCCGACCAGCGGCCCGCCGATCAGCGTGCCGAGATTGGAGCCGATGCCGCCGACCACCGCGGCGACGAAGCCGTTGAGCACATAGCGCAGGCCGGCGTCCGAGGCGACCGAGATCACCGGCGCGACCAGGAAGCCCGCGGTCCCGACCATGAGGCCGGAAATCGCAAACGCGATGAGCTGCAACCGGCGCACGGGAAGGCCGGCCGCGCGCGCGGCGTCGAAATCCTGCGACAGCGCGCTGATCGCCAGCCCGATGAAGGTCTTGTTCATGAAGATGCGCAAGGCGATGAACCAGAAGAGCATGCAGCCGATCGCCAGTGCGTAGGCTCCGGGCGTGCGCACGCCGAGCACGCGGAACGGCGGCACGACGCCCTGCACCGTGTAGGCGAACGGCCCCTGCGTGATCAGCAGGACCGCGCCGATGATGGTGGATACGGCGACTGTCGAGATCAGCCATGAATCCTGCTCCACCGAAGAGCGCAGCGGCAGCAGCGTGATCCAGCCCTGGAAGGTGACGACGACCGCGACCAGCAAGCCCGCGACCGGCAGCATGAACAGCCACCAGCCAAGGCCCGCCTCGTTGGCGAGGAAGAAGGCCGCAAAGCCGCCGAGCACGAACATGTTGCCCTGGGCGAAATTCAGGATTCCCGTCGCGCCGTGGACGATGTTGAAGCTCATCGCGATCATCGAGAAGATCGATCCGATGGCGATCCCTCGAACCACGATGATGGCGATTTCACTGAGCATGAAGGCTCCTCCCGCGGGCGCATCGGCCCGCTCCACAGCCTACATGCTTTTCGCGCTGCTGTAGGTCATCGTTAGAACGGACTAGAATGCGGCGCGGACGGCCGGGCGGAGCCGCTTCACTTGGGCGCCACCTTGGGTGGTGAAGGCCGCCAACACTTCAGAACCCCTCTCCCCGTCCTTACGGGGAGAGGTAAGGTGAGGGGCCTGGAGAAGCGCGCAGAGGCGGAAGAAAAAGAGAATTTGAGAGGCAGCGGCTTTCGCCAAGCCCCTCACCTGTATCCTCTCCCCGCACGCGGGGAGAGGGGTCGTCCGCGTCGCGTCTCATCCTGCTACCGTCACATCAGCCGAAGACTCTTCGTGCAGCGGCGATGCTCTTCCGCGCTGCCTCCTCGACCGGCAAGGCAGCCGCTTCCGCCGAGATAATCTCGACGCTGAACGGCACCTTTGCGCCTGCGTCATCCAGCGCAGCCGCAAAGCCGGTGAGGTCGAAAGTCCCCTCCCCGCATTGCCGGCGCCGCAGCGTGTCCTCCACCAGCGGCCCGACCGGCGTCGCCGCCGCGTCGTTGACCTGCACGCACAGGACACGCCCGGGCGGGATGCGTGCGAACTCCGGCAGCGTCATGCCGCCACGGAAGATATGCCAGCAGTCGATCACCAGGCCGGCATTGGCAGGCGCCATGAAGTCGAGCGCCGCCTCGACGTCCGGGACGTTGCTCCAGGGCACGATCTCCAGCGCGATGCTCAAGCCGCGATCGGCCGCACGCGCGCAGAGCGCAGTGAAATGCCTGGTCATCTCCTGCCGTTGCAGGCCGCGTCCGCTGAAGTCGGCGCCGACATTGACCACGCTCGCGCCGATCGCGTGCGCCGCGTCGAACGCCGCCCGCTCCGCCTGCCGTGCGGTGGAATCATCGCGAAGGAACCAGCCGGTCAGGAACTCGACGCCGCGGTGCCGCATGCCATGCCGGTCGAACAGGTCGCGCAACGCATCATCGTCAAGGCCCAGGGCCTTCTGCTCTAGATAGTCGCGATGGTGCATCCAGTAGCCCAGATAACCCGCGCTGGCGCAGGCACCGAGCCGCTCGTCCAGCCCGTGGCGCGAGGCGCGCGGACTGCCGGGCATCACCCCGCTCATCGTGTGTGAGCTGCACATGTATTCGCGCATGCCGCCAGCATGCGCCGCCGATCGCCCGGCGGATCGTCCAGGCGGACTACCTGCGCGTCAACCAGGCCGTAGTCCGCACGGACGATGCAGATTCAGCCCGTTCTAACATTCACTCTGCGCCGGCTTGTCAGGAGGAGAAATCTCATGAGCTATGACCGGAGTTCCGGTGGAATGATCACGCGCCGCGTCGCGATCGGCATGATGTCGGCCGCTGCAGTCGCCCTGTCGCTGAGCAGCGCGCTGGCGCAGGAAACCTTCAAGATGGGCGGCATCACTTCCGTCACCGGCGCCGGCGCATCGGTCGGCCGCTCGTCGACCGAGGCGTGGAAGCTTGCCGTCGATGCGATCAACGCCAATGGCGGCATCCTCGGCAAGCAGGTCGAGTTCGTTCTCGCCGACACGATGACCGACCCGACGCATGGCGTTTCGGAAGCGCGCCGGCTGATCGAGAACGAGAAGATCCAGGCGCTGGTCGGCCCGGTCACCAGCCAGGAGACGATCCCGATCGTGGCGGTGACGACCGAAAAGAAGATCTCGCAGTCGACGACTGCCGCATCTTCGACGCTGACGCCGGAGGTTGGCCCGTACCACTTCTCGACCTCGGTCACCGCCGCCAACCAGATGATCCCGAACATCGACTATGCGATCGATGTGCTGGGCGCGAAGAAGCTCGCCATCATCTCCGACAATGGCGGCATGTCGAAAGCCGGCGTGGCCGACATCCTCGCCTATCTGAAGGACAAGAAGGGCCTCGAGCCGGTGGCGATCCAGGAGTTTGCCTTCCGCACCGAGGACATGACGCCGCAATTGCTGTCGCTGCGCGGCGCCGAGGCCGACGCCGTGCTGTTCCTCGCCTCGCTCGGCGACGACGCGCGCAAGCTGCTCGAGAACCGCCTCGACATCGGCTGGGACGTGCCGGTGCTCGGCAACCAGACGATGACCAACTATGCCGTCGGCAATGCCAAGATCCTGGGCGACGAGGCCTTCGAGGGCGTCTATTCGACCCAGTTCATCGGCATGACTTACTGCGCGGGCGACGCGGTCGGCTCCTCGGCCTTCGCCAAGTTCGTCGCGCATGCGAAGGAGGCTGTGCCGGAGGTCGACAAGCTGGGCGGCGCGGCCTCGCTGACGCCGTTCTACATCCAGCCGGTGATTCTGGCCCAGGCGATCAACGGCGCCGGCTCGGCCGACGGTCCGGCCGTGGCGAAGTGGCTGGAGGAGAACTCCGACAAGGTCGAGGCGATCATCGGCCCGATCTCGATCAGCAGCACCAACCGCTTCCTGCCCGCACCATCCGCGATCAAGGTGGTGAAGCAGCCGCACCAGGTGCGCGAGGACGGGTTGACGGAACGCGCCGTCTGCGGCGGTTGACGCCGCGACAGCCAGCCTGAAAATGACAAAAGCCGGGCCGAAACGCCCGGCTTTTTTCTGCCCTGGAATTGCTGCGTCGCAGCATGCCAAACGCCTGTTTCTGAACGGGTTTTTCCCGAGATTCGCTGCCGGTGCAGCGCACCATTTTTGACGCTGTTGATGAATTTTCGACACCGTGTCAAAATCATTTGACGCCGTGTCGAATTAGTGACAACAATGTCAATAACAGGCCGCGGAGGCGGTCCTGGGAGGATGCCGAAGTGACGATCCGCAACTCGGCTCCGCGGGGCTTTACGCCGCGCGGACTGGCTGCGCACGCGCCGATTTTCGGGCCTCGCCAAGAAGCATCGCACGCTGCCCGGACGGGCAGCCGATCTAGCCGAGGGAGGATTTGCTGATGACTTTCCATCCACGCTCCGCAGTGGAATTCGGCCTCTTTCTCACCCGCGTTTCCGAGAGCCTGCTGTCCGGCGTGCCGCTGTCGCAGTCGCTCGAGATGATCCGCGTCCAGCTCGGCGGCAGCGCCGCCGCCCTGCGCGTCGAGGATCGCCTGACGCCCGGCCATGGACCGCTGTTCATCGCCGGCGCCGATGCAGCCTCCGGCCAGGACGGCGCGCAGCTTTCCGAGTTGATCGAGAGCGCCCATCACATGAGCGCAACGACCGTCAGCGAGCTCGACGGCACGCGCTTCACGCTCTGGGTTTTCCGCGAGCGGTCGCGCGCCGCCTTCGACGGCGAGGAGCTTTCGGTCTGCGAGATGCTGGTCGCACATGTCCGCCGCAGCATGGAGCTTTCGCAGCGCATCGGCGCCAGCGAGATCGAGCGCACGCTCTATTCCAACGTGATGGACCGGCTGTGCGTCGGCGTGCTGATCCTCGACCTCACGGGCCGCGTGGTGCGGTGCTCGCACAAGGCCGAGGAGGCGCTGGCCGCCCGTGACGGCCTGCAACTGCAGGCCGGCAAGCTGCGTGCCACCTCCGCCAAGGGAGACCGCGACCTGCAGGCCGCGATCAAGGCGGCGATCCAGGTCGCCACCGCCGGCGAGACGCCTTCCAGCCGCGGCCTTGCACTGACCAAGCTCTCCGGCAACCGCACGCTGGGCGTGATCGTCCAGGCGGTGCAGGGCGTGCAGCGTGCCGGCGTCACGAGCGCCCCGACCGTCGCCATCTACATCCGCGACCCCGAAGCCAATGCCGACGTGGAAAGCGAGCTGGTGCGCCAGCTCTTCGACCTGACGCCGGCCGAGGCCGCCGTGGCGCGCCGCCTCACCGCCGGCCTGTCGCTCGAGGACGCCGCCAACTCGCTCGACATCTCGCGCAACACGGCGCGTGCGCATCTGCGCTCGATCTTTTCGAAAAGCGGCATCACCCGCCAGACCGAGCTGGTTCGCCTGATGCTGAACAGCGCGGCCGTGCTTGGCGAGCCCGCCCGCGCGGTTGCCTGAAGAACAACGTTCGCGTCCTCCCGAGCGAACGCGCGGCCCGCACCGGCAACGGTCGCGGGCCGTGAGCTTTTTGGGGGGCGGTCGCTGGCGCGTTTCGGTTTGACGCAGCGATCCTTCGCGCCCCCCTCTGCCTGCCGGCATCTCCCCCACAAGGGGGGAGATTGGCTATCATCTCGACTTTCGCCAATCGCCGATGTTGCAGGTTGGCGAAATCAACGCGGCCGTCCAATCTCCCCCCGTGGAGGAGATGGCCGGCAGGCCAGAGGGTGGCGCCTCGCGCCAACGGATCCCGATCATCCCGGTTCGCGCTAATCCAACGTCTCGAGCAGCGCCTTCGTATACGGCCGGCATTCCGCAATCCGCCCCTGGCGCACCTTCGGCACCCACTCCGGGTCAGCCAGCAGCGCCCGGCCGACCGCCAGCACGTCGAACTCGTCGCGCGCCAGCGGCTTGTCCAGCACGTCGAGCGAGGCCGGCATAGCTTCCTTCAGCCCCGGACGGTCGAGCCCGGCGCCGCCGACCATGATCACCGGCAGGCCGGAAATCTTCTTCGTCCAGCCGGCGATGGTGAGATCGTTCTCAGCGGGAAAGGCCGGCTCCCAGAAGCGCCGTGACGAGGCGTGCAGCACGCTGACCCCGGCATCCACCAGCGGCTCCAGGATTTCGGCGAGCTCGCCCGGCGTGTCGGCAAGCCTCACCGTGTAGTCCTGCTGCTTCCATTGCGAAAAGCGGAAGGAGACCGGAAAATCCGGCCCGACGCGACGACGCACCGCACGCAGGACCTCGACCGCGAAGCGCGTGCGCTGGCGGCGGCTGCCGCCGAAGCGATCGGTGCGCCGGTTGGTGCGCTCCCAGAAGAATTCGTCGATCAGATAGCCGTGCGCGGCGTGGATCTCGACGCCGTCGAAGCCCAGGCGCTGCGCATCCCCGGCAGCGTTTGCAAACGCCTCGATCACCTCGGCGATGTCGTTGTCGGACATGGCTATCGTCGGCTCGGGATGATTGGTGAAGGCGTTCAAATTCTCCGACGGGCCGAAGCCCGGCACGCCTTTCAGCGGCGGCATCCAGGATTGCCGGAACGAGCCGGTGTGCCAGAGCTGCGGGAAGATGCGCCCGCCGGCGGCATGCACCGCCTGGCGCACCCTCGCCCAACCGGCAAGCGATTCGCCGGCGAAGAACGGCACGCCCTTATAACTCGCCGCCGTCGGATGGCCGATATAGGTGCCCTCGGTGATGACGAGGCCGACACCGTTCTCGGCGCGCCGCCGGTAATAGGCGGCGACCCCGTCATGCGGCACGCCCTCGGGGCAAAGGTAGCGCGACATCGGCGCCATCGCGATGCGGTTGGCGAGCGTGAGCGGCCCGAGCCGGACCGGGCGGAACAGTCCCGCCGCGATTTCCGCGTCAGCGGACGCGGTTTGCATGGACCTCGTTCCCGCCCCGCATCGTCTCGATGAAAGCCTCGAGCGGCGCCGGCGCGGCGATCGGAGCTTCCGACACCTTGTCGCGCGCCCAGAACTCCTTCCACGACGGAAACAGCGCGTGGAAGGCGCCCTCATAGGGCTCGCGGCCCGGCCAGCGCATCTTGCGCCCGCCGACCGGCGGCTTGTTCAGATCGGTGGCGTACCAATAGAGCGGCTGGCGCCGGCGGAAACACCAGCGGCCGGAGACGCGGGCATAGGTGTCGTAATACATCATCTGCATGATGACCCATTCGGCGCCGGTCTCATGCTCGTTCTTGGAATAGACGATGCCGACCGCATTGTTGGCATCGACGAATTCGATGATGGTCGTGCCGACATGGTGCGAGGTGCCGTCGAACTGCTTGCGCATCGTGTCGTCGAGCCAGGCGCGCAGCGCCTGGCGGCCGCTTTTGCCCTTGCCGACGGCGACGTCCTCGACGAACAGATTCGCCATCGCGTCCATGTCGCGCATGTCGAGCGCCAGCGAATATTTGGAGATGAGCTGGCGGATCTCGTCGCGCGATTCCAGCCGGTCGAGCCGGGTGCGGATGTCTTCGAGAACCTCCGACATCGCTCGCCTCAGAAATAGAAGCGGCTGATGATGTCGGCGACGCAAGCCGGCTTGTCGCCGCCCTCGACCTCGATCGAGATGCGGCAGGTCGTCTGCACCGCATCGGTGCCGATCGGGTCGGCCTTGGCCAGCTCGCCGAGGCCGCGGATGCGCGAGCCGACCGGCACGGGCGCGGGAAAGCGCAGGCGGTCGGCGCCGTAATTGACGCCCATCCTGGCGCCCTTCGCTTCGATCAGCTCCGGCAGGAACATGTTGACCAGCGAGAAGGTGAGATAGCCGTGCGCGATGGTCTTGCCGAACGGCCCGTTTCTGGCGCGCTCCGGATCGACGTGGATCCACTGGAAGTCGCCCGTCGCCTTGGCGAAAAGGTCGATGCGCTCCTGATCGATCGCGAGCCATCCGCTCGGGCCGAGCTGCCGGCCGACAGCGGCGATGGCCTCGGCGGCAGCGGAAAAGATGAAAGGCCCGCTCATGCCCGCTGGCTCGACACCGACACCACCTCGCCGACCATGTAGCCGGCATAGTCGGAGGCGAGGAACATCATGACGTTCGCCACCTCCCACACCTCGGCGGCGCGGCCGAACGCCTCGACGCTCGCCATGCGGTCGAGCTCTTCCTGCGGCGACGCCTTCTTCAGGAAGTCGTGCATGGCGATGGACGGCGAAACCGCATTGATGCGGATGCCATGCTCGGCCGCCTCGAGGCCGGAGCAGCGCGTCAGCGCCATCACGCCGGCCTTGGCGGCGGCGTAATGCGCCTGGCCTTTTTGCGCACGCCAGCCGAGCACCGACGCGTTGTTGACGATCGCGCCCGACTTGCGCGGCATCATCACCTTCAGCGCCGCGCGCGTCATGCGCATGGTGCCGGTGAGCGTGACGTCGAGCACGCGCGACCATTCCTCGTCGGTCATGTCGACGACATTCTTCAGCCCGCCGAGCCCGGCATTGTTGATCAGCACATCGATGCCGCCGAGCTTCGCTTCGGCCGCAGCGACAAGCGCCTGCACCTCGTCTTCCCTGGTCACGTTGCAGATCCGGTGAAAGACCGGAACGTCGGAAGCGAGGGCCTGCAGCTTCTCCGCCGCCTCGCTCAGCCGCCGCTCATGGATGTCGGAGATGAAGATCGCCCGGCAGCCTTCCTCGATTGCCTTCCTGGCCGCGGCAAAGCCGATGCCGACGCCAGCAGCCGCCGTGATCAGCACGCTCTTGCCCTTCAGCAGGCCATGCCCCTCGACATAGGCGGGAACGCTCATCGAAAAATCCTCACTTCTTCCTGTCGAAATCGGCGTCGCGCTTCTGCACGAAGGCGTCGCGCGCCTCCTGGCTCTCGGCAGTGAGGTAGGCTTGCGCCGTGAACCCCTGCTCCCAGCGATAATGACGCTCGAGGTCGCCCTCCTCGACGCCGTTCAGCGCCTCCTTGGCGAGGCGGATGATGGTCGGGCTCTTGGCGGCGATCTTTCCCGCCAGCTCGAACGCCGCGTCGCGCAGGGTTTCGCGCGGCACCACCTTCTCCACGGCGCCCAGCCGATAGGCTTCCGCCGCGTCGATCATCTCGCCCGTGAAATACATCTGGCGGACCTTTTGCAGCGGGAACATGCGCGCCAGATGCGCGCCGGCCCCAAGCGCGCCGCGGTCCACTTCGGGCACGCCGAAGCGGGCGTCGGGCGAAGCCAGGATGATGTCGACCGCGCCGCATATGCCGATGCCGCCGCCCAGCACATAGCCGTGCACGGCCGCGATCGCCGGCTTGAGCCCGCGATGCAGGGCGCGAAAGGTTTCATAATTGCCGGCATTCACCTCGATGATGCGCTCTGGATGCGCCTGCAATTCCTTGATGTCGACGCCGGCGCAAAAGCCCTTGCCCTCGGCGCGAATGATGATCACCCGCGCCGTATCGTCGGCATTGAGCCGGTCGATCTCCTGGCTCAGCCCGCGCCAGCCTTTCGAGTCGAGCGCGTTGACCGGCGGGTTCTCGATCACCAGCTCGGCAATGCCGGCCTCGATCTTCGTCCAGAACTGCTTGCTCAATTCGCCCTCCCCGTATCTACCGTTTCGAGACGGAGTGCCGCCAGCGCCGCGAGCCGCTCTTGCGCCTCGCTCACGATGCGCGCGATCAGCTCCTCGCAGCTTTCCAGCCGGTCGATGCGGGCAGCGACCTGGCCGGAAGGCAGGAGCCCGTTGACCGGATCGCCGGCGACCACGCCGCGCTGCACCAGCGTCGGCAAATTGGCGGCCATGACCGTCTGGCGGAAACCGCCCTCGTCGCCCGACATCAGCTTGAGGCCGAGCTTCACCATGGCGAGCGGTCCGAGCCCCGCTTCCTTGCCCCAGTGACGCGCATATTTCGCGCTCATGGCGAGCCTGGCCGGCAGGCTCATCGCCTCCAGCCGTTTCAGCTCTTCGTTCTCGATGAAACGCTGCGGCAGGCCGTCGACGGCGGTCGATACCTTGATCTCCGTCGGGTCCTTGGTCTTCAGGTAGCGCTGCAGCGAGCTCATCGGCACCGGCGAATCCTTGGTCAGCAGGAAGCGCGTGCCCATGGCGATGCCGGCAGCGCCCCAGGCGAGCGCGGCCACCAGCCCGCGGCCGTCCGAAAACCCGCCGGCAGCGACGACAGGCACCTTCACCGCATCGAGCACCTGCGGCAGCAGGATCGTGGTCGGCACGGCGCCGGTATGGCCGCCGCCCTCGCCGCCTTGCACGGTGACGATGTCGGCGCCAAGCTCGACCGCCTTCACCGCGTGCTTCAGCGCGCCGACGGTCGGCATGCAGATCACGCCGGCATCCTTCAGCCGCTTGATCGTCCGCGCATCCGGACCGCGTCCGTAGGAAACGGCGCGAACCTTGTGGCGGATGACGGCCTCCAGCACCTCTTCGGCATTGGGCTGGAACATGTGGAAGTTGACGCCGAATGGGCTGGACGTGCGCGCCTTCACGTCGAGAATGGTCGCCTCGACCTTGCCCGGCTCGATCGTCGCGCCGGCGAGAAAGCCGAAGCCGCCGGCATTGCCGGTCGCGGCCGTCAGCTTTGCATCGGCGACCCAGCCCATCGCCGTCTGCACGACCGGAAAGCGGCAGCCGAGCGTCTCGGTGAGTACGGTCTTGAGCGAAGCGGCCATGGCGTTCCTGGGTCGGGTTGGCTCGGAATGAGGCGCAGACGCCCGCCTAGCATCGTCCGAATGTACTAGCGTGCCCCGATCAGTAGAACACCCGCCCGCCATTCACCATCAGCGTCTGGCCGGTGATGAAGCGGGCCTTGTCGCTCGACAGGAAGATCACGGCGTTGGCGATGTCCTCCGGCTCGGAAAGCTCGCCGAGCGGGATGGCGTTTCTGGCGCGCTCGTAGGCGTCTTTGGGGATGCGCTGCATGGCGCGCGTATTGGTCGGTCCGGGGCAGACGGCGTTGACGTTGACCTTGAACGGCCCGAGCTCGCGCGCCAGCGCCCGGGTGAAGCCGAGCACCCCGGACTTCGCCGCCGCATAATCGACGGTGCCGATGTCGCCGTTCATGGCCGAATCCGAGGAGATCGAGACGATCTTGCCGGAGCGCCGGTTACGCATGTCGTTGACCACCTGGCGCGAGCACACCAGCGTCGTCATCAGCGAGACGTCGACGACGAATTCCAGCGTTTCCGGCTTGGCTGCATAGAATTCCGAGTAGTTTTCGCGTGCCGTCTGCCCGACATTGTTGGTGAGCATGTCGACCGGCCCGAGATCGGATTTGACCTTGGCGAACAGCGCCTCGACCTCCTCGCGCCTGGTCAGATCGCCGACCAGCGGCAGCGCCTTCACGCCGTGGCTGCGGACGAGCTCGGCCGTCTCCTGCAGCGGATCGGCCTCGCGATCGAGAATGGCAACGGCAGCGCCTTCCTGCGCGAAGGCGATGGCGATGGCGCGGCCGATGCCGTTGGCGCCGCCGGTGACCGCCGCGATGCGGCCGGCGAATTGTTTTTCCGACATAAAAACTCCTCCAAATGCAGCCGGCAGCCCGGCTCAAATCGTGGCGAAATCGGCACGGCCGAACAGCGTCAGCCGCGAATAGGAAAGGTCGTCCGGGCCAGGGCGCCCATGCGGGCTGGCGGCGGCGAAATTTTCATAAGCCTCGCGCCCGGCGAGCCGCTTGCCGGCCCAGTCGAGCGTCACGCAGCGGCCGAGGAAGCGCCACTCCCCGGCCCGCCTGGCGAAGCGATCGAGGCTGCGGCTGCCGGTGACGATCTCCTCCTTCCCGTCGAGCGTGCGGTGGTAGTTGAGCTTGTAGATCTCGCCTTCGGCGTAGTCGCCGCTCACCTCGAACAGGGCGTTGGTCACGTAGTGGGCGGTGGCCTGCCAGCCGGCGAGCGCCTTCTCCACCCAGGCGACATAGTCGTCCGGCGAGCCGGTGAACATGTCGCCATGCTCCTCGAGCGCATCGTCATGGTAGAGCGAGCGCAGCAGCGCGAAGTCGCGCCGGTCGCAGGCGCGCGCATAGGTGTTCACCAGCCGCCACAGGCAGTCGCGGGCGGCGAGTTCAGCCATGTCGGGCTCGCGAAACCCCATCTCAGCCTTTCCCGCGCGGTTCTTTTGGCATGCCGAGCCCGCGTTCCGCGATGATGTTGAGCTGGATCTCGTTGCTGCCGCCGTAGACCGTGTCGGCGCGGGTGAAGAAGAAGAACTGGGTGAGCTTCTCGCGGCGCGGATCCTGGCCGACGACGGCGCCGTCGAAGCCGAGCACATCCATGCCGAGCCGGCCGAGGTCGCGGTGCCAGTTCGACCAATGGTATTTGTAGCCGAGGCTTTCGAGCCGCGCCTGCGCGTCGCCGCTGTCGGCAAGCATGCGCATCGCCATCGTCCGCATGGCGCGAAGGCCAGCCCAGGCGCGCGCGATGCGGGCGCGGATCGCCGGGCGGTTTGCCGCTCCGTTCTCCTTCGCCAGTTCGATGATCAGGTCGAGCTCGCGCGCAAAACCCATCTGCTGGCCGAGCGTGGAGATGCCGCGCTCGAAGGAGAGGAGCGCCATGGCGATCTTCCACCCGTCGCCCGGCTCACCGACCACGCAATCCGCCGCCGCCCGCGCATTGTCGAAAAACACCGAGTTGAACTCGGCGCCGCCGCCGATCTGCCGGATCGGGCGGATCTCGATGCCCGGCTGATCGAGCGGCATGAGCAGGAAGATCAGGCCCCTCGGCCCGACCGAACCTTCCTCGCAGCGGGCGAGCACAAAGATCCAGTCCGAAAGATGCGCCAGCGACGTCCACACCTTCTGACCGGAAACCAGCCACTCGCCGGTTTGCGGATCACGACGCGCGCGGGTGCGGATGTTGGCGAGATCCGAGCCGGCCTCCGGCTCCGAATAGCCCTGCGCCCAGAAAATTCTGCCTTCGCGGATGCCCGGCAGGAAGCGGGCCTTCTGCGCTTGCGTGCCGAACGCGATCAGCGTCGGCCCGAGCAGGCCTTCGCCGATATGGCCCATCCGTCCGGGGCCGCCGGCGCGGGCATACTCTTCCTGGAAAACGACCTGCTCGGCGACCGACAGGCCGCGCCCGCCATGCTCCCGGGGCCAGCCCGGGCAGGTCCAGCGTCCGCCGGCGAGCTCGCGCTCCCATTCCTTGCGCAACTCGGGCAGCGCATCGCCGTCGCCGGCATGGCCGCGGTCTTTCAACGCCGCGAAGCGGCCGGCAAGATGCGCCGACATCCAGTCGGCCACTTGCCTGCGGAAGCTTTCCAGATCGCCGCTCATGCCGCGGCTCCGAGCAGGCGGGTGGCGATGCTCTCCAGCCTGTCGTCCGCCGCACCGAACAGCGCAGCCGAAGCCTGCGCCCGGCGCAGATAGAGGTGTGGATCGTATTCCCAGGTGTTGCCGACGCCGCCATGCAGCTGGATCGCCTCCTGCGCAGCCCGGAACAGCGTCTCGGTTGCAAACACGCCGGCGGCCATGATTTCCAGCTCTGCCTCGGCCGAGCCGGCATCGAGGCTGGTCGCCGCACCGTAAAGCAGCGATCGCGCCTGCGCGATATCGACCAGCAGTTCGGCGCAACGGTGCTTGACCGCCTGGAAAGACGCGATCGTCCGACCGAATTGCACACGTTCGGAAAGGTAGGCGAGCGTCAGGTCGAGCGCACCTTGCGCGGCTCCGACCTGCTCGGCGGCCAGACCGAGCTTTGCAGTCGCCAACGGCAGTCCAGGCTGCCGTCGATTGCGATCGTCGATGCGTGCCACAAGCGGCACGCGATTTGAGGCAAGCTCCAACCTTCCGATCGGCCGGGTCAGATCGAGCGATTGCAGCGCGCGGACATCTTCGCTTGATTCGATCGCGAACCACGCCAGCTCACCATCGAGATCGGCGGGAGCAAGCAGGATGTCCGCAACCGGCAGATCGGCGGCGACCGCGCTGCCTTCCAGCACATAGCCATCGCCATCGATCCGCGCGGCAAGCGTTGGCACAGGTTCCAGCGCCGAAAGCTCCAGCGCCACCGCAGCCGAAGCCCCACCGGCGATGCGCCCGAGCAGCTCATCGCGCCTGTCGCCCGCCAGCGCCGCAATCAATGGCGCCGCGACACAGGCCGTGGACCAGAACGGCACGGGCGCAAGCCGCCGCCCGATCTCCTCGGAGAGCAGCACGAGCTCCATCGCGCCGAGGCCGAGGCCGCCGGCGCTTTCCGGCAGCGACACCGCGCACCAGCCGAGCTCGCGCGCGACCGTCTTCCATAGGTCGCGGTCGAAACCGCCCGCCTCGATCGCCTTGCGGATCTCGGCCGAGCCGGCCCGTGCGGCAAGCAGCCTGCGGGCTTCGTCGCGCATGAACTGCTGGTCGGGAGAGAGCTCGAAATTCATGGCATCCCTTGAGCAAATCCAGGAAAAGTGGACACCGCGTTTCCGCCGGGATTTGCACCAGAACAACGACTTAGGCCGTTTTCACGATGCATCGTGAAAACGCTGCAAAGGGTGGCACGGTCCTGCCGGAAGGCGAACGCGGCAGGACCGTACCGCCGTCCGGCGACACGTGGGAGAGTTCGCGCCTCCGGCCGATCAGCCTGATGCTGCGGCCGATGCAACCGGCCTGCATCGTCCGAACGTATGATGCGCCCCTGCTCCGAAAAGCCTCGTCTGAACGAGGTAGGCCGGCCGCGGCGCTTCAACGCATAGTGGCAAGCTCGGAGGAGATTTTCGCGTGCGCATTCTGGAAGGCAAGGCTGTCGTGATCACCGGAGCGGGCAGCGGGCTCGGCGCGGCCTATGCCCGCCACGCCGGCAAGCTCGGCGCCGAACTGGTGCTGAACGACGTCAATCGCGACGCGGTCGAAGCCGTGGCGGCAGAAATCAACGCGGCCGGCGGCAAGGCCGTCGCTTCGGCCGGTTCGGTGTCCTCCTGGGATTATGCGGCGGAGCTGATTGCGGCCTGCGTCTCGGCCTATGGGCGCATCGACGGCCTCGTCAACAATGCCGGCATCCTCCGCCACGGCCGCATCACGGAAATGTCGGAACGCGATTTGCGCGCCACGCTCGACGTCAACACGATCGGCACGGCCGCCTGCGCGGGCCATGCGATCAGGACGATGCTGCGGCAGGGAACGCCCGCTTCCATCGTCAACGTCGCTTCCGGCTCGCAGGCCGGCGATATCGCGCTCGGCGCTTATGGCGCCTCCAAGGCGGCGGTCGCCTCGCTCACCTATTCATGGGCCCTGGAGCTGCGCGAAACGCCGGTTCGCGTGAACGCGCTCTCGCCGCTGGCGCACACGGCAATGGCGCAAACCAACATGCAGCATCTGGCGGAGCAATCGGCGAGCCGGGAGGTCGTCTATACGGCGCTGCCTGCGGCCGACGTCAACGCTCCCGCCGCGGCCTTCCTGCTCTCCGACCATTCCATCGGCATCAACGGGCAGCTGGTGCGCATCGCCGGCAACGAACTTTCCTTCGTCACCCATCCGATGATCGCTGAGCCGGTGCTGCAGGGAAACTGGGACGATGCCTCGCTGCAGCGGGCGTTTCGCGAGGTGCTGGCCGGCAAGCAACAGAAACTCGGACTTGCTTATGCGCGCTCGGGTCTTCAATAAAAGCGTGGGCGATTCTGTTAAGTCCGGGTTGCAGGGCGCGTCTTTACGGGGCGTATGCTTCCGCAACTCCGGACTAGAAAGACCCGCGGGGCGCTGATGGCCACCACGACGAAAACTTCGGTGGAAGATGCTGCACGGCTCGCCAGGAGCGAGCCGGTGCAGAACGCGGCCAAGCTCGCCACCAACCCGCGCAAGGAGCTGGTGCGCGAGCAGCTGATCGACATCGCCGCAAAAATGTTCGACGAGAAGGGTTATGCACAGACCGGCATGGCCGACATCGCGCAGGCGATCGGGCTCGGCCGTTCGGCCGTCTACCACTATTTCCGCAACAAGGAAGAGATCCTCGCTGCCCTCGTCGAGGCCGAGGCGCTGACGCCCTCGCACCAGCTCCAGGAGCTGATCGACGACAAGAACCTGACCGCCTCGGAGCGGCTGCGGCGGGCGGTGCATGACGGCATCGTGCGGCGCTTGTCGTCCGGCTCGCGCTTCATCTTCTTCTCGCGGCTGGAAGCGCAGATCCCCGCCGATATCGGCGCGCTCTACAACCAGAGCCGCCGTCAGATCTATGATTTCTACGTCCGCTGCATCGTCGACGGCATCGCCGCCGGCGAGTTCCGCGAGGTCGACCCCAAGATCGCCGCCTTCGCCGTGATCGGTGCGGCCAACTGGACCTCGCGCTGGTATTCGCCCTCCGGCCCGAAGTCGCCGGAGACGATCGCCGACATCATCACCGACATCGTCATGCAGGGCCTGCGCAAGCCCAGCGCCGCCAATGGCGACCTCGCCGCGCTGCGCGCCACCATCCAGTCGCTGCGCGGTCAGATCGATTCGCTGGAGCAGTTGCTGCCTTAAGAGAGGTCGGCGCGAGGCACCCCCTCTGGCCTGCCGGCCATCTCCCCCTCAGGTGGGGAGATGCGCTGCCATCGCCACTTTCGCTAGTCTTCCACGCCGGAGATTGGCGAAAATCGGGAAGCTGCTGATCTCCCCCCTTGAGGGGGAGATGGCCGGCAGGCCAAAGGGGGGTGCCTCGCGCCGACCCTCTCCGCAGATCCAATTCGCCTAATCGAATTTGACGCCGGCCTCGAGCAGAAACTCCGAATACGTATCGTATCGGATAACCGGATCGCCGCCGATCCAGTCGCCGGTCATCTTGCGGATTGCTTCGCGCGAACGGCGCCATTTCGGCGGAACCAGCTCCAGCATCGGTCCATAGACGGACGGCGAATCGTAATAGACGATGGGCAGATCCTGGCCGGCGACGCGGATCTCATAGACCGGCTTGTAGCCAGCGCTTTCCACCACACGCGTCGCCTGCGCATGGTCGTGCACCCAGAAGCCGAGATGCTGCAGGCCTTCCCGGCCGGCCGCCAGGAATTCCGTATAGGGCGAGGGCGCATCGTTGCGCTGCTCGATCAGCTCGATCTGCACCTCGCCCATGAAGGCGAAGGCGAGCTTGAGCTCGACCGACACCGGCTCGCCGCGCATATAGGTGACGGGCGGCGGCTGCGACGTGCCGTGCTCCATCGCAATGAAGGGGCCGACGCCGAACACGTCGATCCAGTGGCGCATGGCCTTCTCGACATCGCGCACCACGAAGCCGAGCTGCGTGGCGGGGCCAAGCAGCGGCGACAGGCCGGCCGCCGTCAATTGTAGATCTCGAACAGGCCGGCCGCTCCCATGCCGCCGCCGACGCACATTGTGACGATGCCATATTTGACGCCGCGGCGGCGACCTTCGATCAGCACATGGCCGGCGGTGCGCGCACCGGTCATGCCGAACGGGTGGCCGACGGCAATGGCTCCGCCATCGACGTTGAGCTTGTCCGGATCGATGCCGAGCTTGTCGCGGCAATAGACAGCCTGCGCCGCGAACGCCTCGTTCAGCTCCCAGAGCCCGATATCCTCCGCCTTGAGGCCATGGCGCGAGAGCAGCTTCGGCACCGCCAGCACCGGGCCGATGCCCATCTCCTCGGGCGCCACGCCGGCAACGCTCATGCCGCGATAGACACCGAGCGGGGTGAGCCCGCGGCGCTTTGCGGCGCTCGCCTCCATCAGCACCAGCGCGGCCGCGCCGTCGGAAAGCTGCGAGGCATTGCCGGCCGTCACATGCTCGCCGAGCTTGATGATCTCGCCATCGGCGAAGACCGGCGGCAGCTTGGCAAGACCCTCGAGCGTGGTGTCGGCCCGGATGCCTTCGTCGAAGGTGAGCTCGACGGCTTCCGGCCGTGTCTCCTTCGTCTCCTTGTCGACCACGATCCTGGTGGTCGGCAGCGGCACGATCTCGTCGTCGAAACGCCCCGCCTGGTGGGCGGCGGCGGCGCGCAACTGGCTGGTCAGCGAGAACTGGTCCTGCACGTCGCGGCTGACGCCGTATTTGCGCGCGACGATCTCGGCCGTCTCGATCATGGTGATGTACATGTGTGGCCAGTTGGCCAAGACCGCTTCCGAGCGGGAGCGGAAACTGTTCTTGTGCTTGTTCTGGGTCAGACTGATCGACTCGATGCCGCCGGCGAGCACGACATCCATGCCGTCGAGCATGATCTGCTTGGCCGCCGTCGCCACCGCCATCAGCCCGGACGAGCACATGCGGTCGATGGTCATGCCCGGCACGCTGTCCGGCATCCCGGCCGCCGCCGCGGTCAGGCGGCCGATATTGTAACCTTGCGTGCCCTGCTGGGCCGAGCAGCCGAGGATGACGTCCTCGATTTCGGCCGGGTCGACCTTTGCGCGCTCGATCGCATGGCGGGCGACATGGCCGGAGAGCGCCGGCGCCTCGGTGTCGTTGAAAGCGCCGCGAAACGCCTTCGCGATCGGGGTCCGGGCCACGGATACGATGACGGCTTCGCGCAAGGCGGCACTCCTGATGCTTTTGCCGCCAGCACTAGGGGATCTACCGCGCTGCAACATCGTCCAGCCGGACTAAGGTGCCGCCAATGGCTGGAACCGTCGGCGCACGGCGCCCCCTGTGTGTCCTGCCGGACATCTCGCCCACAAGGGAGGAGATTGGCCGTCATTTCTACTTTCGTCAGTCACCGATGATGCAGGTTGGCGAAAGTGGAGCGGCCGTCCGATCTCCCCCCTTGTGGGGAGATGCCGGCAGGCAGAGGGGGGCGCGAAGGGTCGCTTTGCCAGGCAGAAGGGGCTAGATCGAATAGCCGCCGTCGACGCTGATCACCTGGCCGGATACGAAGCCCGCGCGCGACGATGCGAGGAACGACACCGCCTCGGCCACATCGATCGCCTTGCCGTTGCGCCTGAGCGGCGTGTTCTTCGCCGCTGCTTCCATGTATTTCTCGTCGATGAAGCCGAGCTTGGTCAGTTCCGGATGCTGGCCCGCCTCGATGATGCCGAGCGCCACGCCATTGGCGCGGATGCCGAAGCGGCCTTCTTCCTTGGCGATGCCTTTCATCAGCGCGTTGACGCCGGCCTTGGGAATGACCGACAGACCGTCGGCCGCGGCGTAGCGGAAATGCGCGGCCGTCTGGCAGGCGACGATCGCGCCGCGCGCCTCGCGCAGCGCCGGCAGGCAGGACTGCACGACGTTGAAGAAACCGAACGTGTCCTGCATCAGATGCTTTTTCATCAGCTCCGGCTCGATCTTGGAAAGATGGATCAGAGGCACCAGCGGCCCGGCCGCATAGACCAGCGTGTGGATGCCGCCATGCGCCCCGGTCACGGCCCGAGCGAAGGCGCGGACATTGTCCGTCTCCTCGATGTTGAGGCGATGGACGGTCGCCTTGCGCCCTTCCCCTTCGACCAGACCAGCCGCGAGTTTTGCGCGCGCCTCGTTGCCGAAATATGTGAGCGCAACGTCTGAGCCGTCGCGCGCAAGCACACGGCAAATCTCGGCGCCAACGCCGCCTGAGCCGCCTATGACCACGGCTGCGCCTTTTTCCGGGAAAAGCGTATCGGGCATGATCTCCTCCAGATCAGATGTCGGCGCGCTCGGCGAATGCGAGAGCCAGTTCCGCGACAGGGCGCGCCAGCGCGCCTGCTTCGCGGGCGTGCGCGCTTGCCGCCGTGCCGTCGACGACGCGTTTCATGATGCCTTGCCGGATCGCCGCGACCCTGAACAGGCTGTAGGCAAGATAGACGTTCCAGCTTCGCTCGTCCGGCAGCGGCCGGCCGGAGGCGGCGAAATAGGCGCGGCGGTAGGCCGGCTCGGCGGGAATGCCGAGCGCGGCGAGGTCGCGGTCGGCAAGCCCGCGAAACGGTTTTGCCGGCAAATGCCAGGTCAACGTGTGATAAGCAAAGTCGGCGATCGGATCGCCAAGCGTGGAGAGCTCCCAGTCGAGCAGCGCCAGCACACGCGGCTCGGTCGGATCGAAGATCATGTTGTCCAGCCGGAAATCGCCATGTAGCAGAGCCGGCGCCTGCTCTATCGGCAGGTTTGCCGGCAACCATTCGATCAACCGGTCCATGGCGGCGATGGTTTCGGTTTCTGAGGCGCGATATTGCTGCGACCAGCGCGCGACTTGCCGCGCGAAATAGCCGGAGGGCTTGCCGAAATCGGCAAGGCCGAGTCCGGCGTAGTCGAGACCGTGCAAGGCTGCGATGACCCGGCCCGCCTCGGCGAAGATCGCGCCGCGTTCGGCCGGAGATTGCCCGGGCAGCGACGGGTCCCAGAAGCTGCGCCCATCGACGAAGTCCATGACGTAGAACATCGCGCCGACGAGGCTGTCGTCCTCCGAGAGAAAGTACGCCTTCGCCACCGGCACGGGGCTGTCCTGCAACGCACGGATGACGCGGAACTCGCGGTCGACCGCGTGCGCGGAAGGCAACAGCACGCCGTCCGGCTTCTTGCGCAGCACCAGCCGCCGGCCATTGGCGAAAGAAAGGAGGAAAGTCGGGTTGGACTGACCGCCGCGGAAGCGTGCGAACGTCATTTCCCCACTGACGCCGGGGATCGCGCCGCGCAGGAAAGCAGCCAGCTTTGCGCGATCGATCCTGCCGTCATCGGCAAACGGCTCGGTCCCAGCAAAGCTAGCCGCGTCCATGGCGTGTCTCAGTCGGGGTACTTGGCCAGTTCGAGGCGGCCGATCTGGTTGCGGTGCACCTCGTCCGGCCCGTCGGCAAAGCGCAGCTTGCGGGCATGGGCGTAATAATTCGCAAGCACGAAATCCTCCGAGACACCGGCAGCACCATGCGCCTGGATGGCCCAGTCGATCACCCGGCAGGCCATGTTGGGCGCCGCCACCTTGATCATCGCGATCTCGGCCTTCGCTTTCCTGTTGCCGACCGTATCCATCATCCACGCCGCCTTCAGCGTCAGCAGCCGCGCCTGGTCGATCAGGATGCGCGATTCGGCGATCCGCTCCAGCGTCACCGACTGCTCGGCGATCGGCCGGCCGAAGGCGACGCGGCTTTTCACCCGCCGGCACATAAGCTCGAGGCAGCGCTCGGCGAGCCCGATCAGCCGCATGCAATGATGGATGCGGCCGGGGCCGAGCCGGCCTTGTGCGATCTCGAAGCCGCGGCCTTCGCCGAGCAGCATGCTCGCGGCCGGCACACGCACATTGTCGAAGACGATCTCCATATGGCCGTGCGGAGCGTCATCATAGCCGAAGACGCTGAGCGGCCGCACCACCGTGATGCCCGGCGCGTCGCGCGGCACGAGGATCATCGAATGACGCTGGTGCTTCGGCGCGTCCTCGCTCGAGCGGCCGAGGAAGATCATCACCCTGCAATTCGCGTCGCCGACTCCCGAAATCCACCATTTGCGGCCGTTGAGCACATAGTCCTCGCCGTCGCGCCGGATCGTCGCGGCGATGTTGGTGGCGTCGGAGGAAGCCACGTCCGGCTCGGTCATGGCGAAGGCCGAGCGGATCGCGCCATCGAGCAGCGGCTGCAGCCATTCGGCCTTCTGCGCTTCCGTGCCGTAGCGGATCAGCGTCTCGATGTTGCCGGTGTCGGGTGCGGAGCAGTTGAAGACCTGTGCGGAGAAATGCACGCGCCCCATCACCTCGCAGAGGGGCGCATATTCCGCGTTGGTGAGGCCGGCCCCGTGCTCGGATTCGGGCAGGAACAGATTCCACAGCCCGGCCGCCTTTGCCTTGGCCTTGAGTTCCTCCAGCACCGGCGGATGGCCCCAGCGGTCGGCGGCCACTTGCTCGTGGTAGCGCTTCTCGTTCGGGTAGACATGCGCGTCCATGAACGCATTGAGGCGGGCAAGAAGGTCGCGCGTCCGCTCGCTGTGCTCGAAATCCATCGCCGGTCAGGCCGCCGCCTTCACGCCGGGCGGGTTGCCCTTGATGACGGTGGCGCGGATGTTGGTCGGATCGAGCTTGCGGATGATCGCCAGTTGCTCCTCCGTCGGCGTCGGCGTCGTTGCAACCTTGTCTGCCCTGAGCAGCGGGAAGCCGGTCTCGGCCTGCACCTCTTCGAACGACACGCCCGGATGCAGCGAGGTCACCCGCGCCGCGTGACCGGGTCCGTTGAAATCCATCACGCAGAGGTTGGTGACGACGATGCCGATGTCGACCGGCAGCTTCTCGACACCGTCCGGCCAGCGCTTGTCGCCGAAGCCGACCGAGGCGACCACGTCCACCTCGCCTTCGATGAAGGTGCGTTTGCCGTGTGACGGCAGGAACATCGAGTTCTTGTGGTTGACGCTGTTGCCCGGAAAGCCGCGCACGCCGAGCAATTGCACCTTCGGCTTCTTCAGATCGCTGCCGAGCGCAGCGATGTTGCCCTGCCCCCAGCGGTCGACCTGCACCGGCGTCACCATCGCATGACGGCGGCCGCACCAGACGCTGTCAAAGACCCTGGCGTACGGCATCCAGCCGGAGAAATTCGGCTTGTAGTCGCCGCGCGGTCCGAGCGGCACCGGCTCCTCGATCAGATAGGCCTCGCCGTCGGTCATCAGGATCTCGGGCGCGAAGGTGAGCTTGGCGAGCCCCACCGCCATGCGCGGCAGCGGCCCGATGCCCGTCGCAAGCACCTCCCCTCCTCCGCGCCAGGCCTCGGCGGCGGCGGCGATGACCAGTTCGGCAAGCGTGAATTCGTTGGCAGTCGTCATGGCGGCGTCCTGGTCAGAAGGTCGGGATCGGCAGATTGCGGATGCGCTGGGCGCCGCCCGCGCGCTCGGCATAGGCGCTCTCGTCGCCCGCCACATATTTCTCGAAATAGCGCGCCCAGCCGCCCTCCTCGCCGGCGAGTGCTGCGTATTCCTTCAGATGCTCGCTGTCCCAGCCGTAAAGGTCATGCGCCGTCGTGGGATGCGCCCCGAGCGGCGCTTCGACCACACCGGTGACGAGGTAGCGCTCGAACAGATTGGTCTTCGCCTTGTCCGGATGCGCGAGATCGATGCGGTCGACCAGTTCCTCGGTCGTCACGTAGCACTCGGCTGCCGCACGGGCGAAAAGAGCATCGAAGAACGGGTCCGGACCGTCGGTCTGCGTGTTCCCCAGCCGGTCGGCGCGGGTCACGTGGATAAGCGCCACGTCGAGCTTGATCGCCGGCATGGCGAGCAGAGTCTCGCCGTCGTCATAGGGCGATTGCACGGTCCTGAATTCAGGGTTGATCCTGGTCACATCCGAACCGAGCCCGACCCGTGTCGGCAGGAAGGGCAGGCGATGACCGGCCGCCTGCAGGCCGATCAGCAGCAAGCCTTCGTCGAGCTCGCTTGCCTGGAAGCCGCCTGCCTCGCGCGCCTTGCGGAAGAACGGCTCGATCGGGATGAAATCGAGCGAGACGAAACCGTAGATCAGCCGCTTCACCTTGCCGGAAGCGCAAAGCATGCCGATTTCAGGGCCGCCATAAGCGACGATCGTCAGATCTTTCAGGTCCGAGCGCAGAATCTCGCGCACCAGCGCCATCGGTTTGCGCCGCGGGCCCCAGCCGCCGATGCCGATCGTCATGCCGTCGCGCAATCTGCCGATGATTTCGGCGAGCTTCATCTGCTTGTTCATTTCGCTGCGATCCGCCTGTTCATGCTGTCCATGGTCATTCGAAACCGCGCCCGCCGTCGGCGAGACGCGCAATCAGCGGCGCCGGCGCGAAGAACTCAGCGCCCACCAGCCCCGCATAGTGATCGAGCCGCTCGCGCACGTGCGGCAAGCCCTGCTCGGCCGCCCAGAACATCGGGCCGCCGAGATGGGCGGGGAAGCCGAGCCCCGCCGTCCAGATGACGTCGATGTCGGCGGTCCTGGCGACAGCGCCCTCCCCGACGAGCCTGGCGCCTTCGTTGACGAGCGCGAGCAGGCAGCGCTCCAGCACCTCCTCGTCGCCGATCGCGCGTGCGCCGATGCCGCGCTTGCGCCGATGCTCAGCGAGCAGCTCGGCCGTTACCGGGTCGTCGGCCGGCCTGCCGTCTTCGCCATAGGCGTAATAGCCGGCGCCCGATTTGCGCCCGAGCCGGCCGGCCGCGACCAGCGTCTCGATAATATCGGCCTCTCGCTCGCGCTCGCTCATCGACGGCGCACGCGCGACGCGCGTCGCCGCCAGCACATCGAGCCCGGCCATGTCGGCGAGCGCGAACGGTCCTACCGGAAATCCGAAGCCTGCAAGGACGCGATCGACCTGCGCCGGCGTGGCACCTTCCTGCAGCAGGAAGAGCCCTTCGCGCGTCCGCTTCGACAGCATGCGGTTGGCGACAAAACCTTCGGAAGGGCCAACCAGCACCGCGGTCTTGCCCAGCCGCCTGGAGACCGCCATCAGCGTGGCAAGCACATCGTCCGCGGCACTCGCGCTGCGCACATTCTCCACCAGCTTCATCAGGTTGGCGGGATTGAAGAAATGCATGCCGGCGAAGTTTTCCGGCCGCGTGGTCGAGCGCGCGAGGTCCTCGACGTCAAGGAAGGAGGTGTTGGTGACAAGGATGGCGCTGTCGGAAAGTACGGCGTCGATCGCCGTGATCGCGGCGCGCTTGGCGGCAAGCTCCTCGCTGATCGTCTCGACCACGAGGTCGCGGCCGGCCAGCGCCGAATAGCTGGTCGAGAGCGTGAGGCGGCCGAGCCTTTCGGCAGCCTGGGCCTCGGTGATGCTGCCACGCTTCACGCCGCCCTCATAGGACTTGGCGATTGCACCCTTCGCTTTGTCCAGGGAGGCGTCGCTGCGGCCGACGAGAACCACCGGCAGCCCGATGTCGAGGAACGCGATGGCGATGCCCCTGCCCATCGTGCCGGGGCCGGCGACGCCCACCTTGCCGATTTCGCGCGGCCTTGTGTCGGCCGGAATACCTGCAGGTTTTGCGGCGCTGCGCTCGGCCGCGAAGATATGGCGAAGCGCGCGTGACTGCGGCGACTGCAGCAGCGCCTTGCAGGCCGCATATTCCTGCACGGCCGCCTTCGCAAAGGGCGTGGCCGCAGCCATGGCGAAAAGCTCGACGGCCTTCTGCGGCGCCTCGCGACCCTTGAATTTTTTCGCCAGCCCCTTTTTCGCTTCCGCCTGCGCCTCGGCGAGGAACGCGGGAAACGGCGCCGCACTTGCACGTCGCGCGCCGCCGGCTTCGGCGAGCTCGACGGCGAAGGCCACCGCGGCCGCCAGCAGGTCGCCTTCCGCGATCCGGTCGAGGAGCCCGAGTGCATGCGCGCGCTCGGCGCGGATTTCCTTGCCTTCGGCGATCATCTCGAGCGCCGGCTCGATGCCGATCAGGCGCGGCAGCCGCACGATGCCGCCGGAGCCCGGCAAAATACCGAGCTTCACCTCAGGCAGCGCAAACTTCGCATCCGCTGTTGCGATGCGAGCGTTGCAGGCAAGCGCCACCTCGAGACCGCCTCCAAGTGCGGAACCGTGGATCGCCGCCACCACCGGCTTGCCGGCGCTGTCGAGGCGGGAAATGACCTCGCCGAGCAGCGGCGGCTGCATGGCTGCGCCGAATTCGGTCACGTCGGCGCCGGCCGAGAAGAGCTTGCCTTTCGCGGCAATCACCAGCGCCTTGATTTCAGCTTCGACCTGAAGCGTGTCGAGCGCTGCGAGCAGCCCGGCGCGCACTGCATGGGAAAGCGCATTGACCGGCGGATTGCCGATCTCGGCGACGAGAACGATGCCTTGGCGCGAGATGGCGACGGCGGAACCGCGGCTCATGTCACTGCTCCCGGCCGGATCACCACCTTGCCGTGCGCCTGCCGCGACATGACGCGACCGAGCCCCTCGAGCGCTTGCGCCAGCGGGTAGGTTTCCGAGACGTGCGGCCGCAGCGTTCCGTCGCCGTACCAGGCAAGCAGCTCGGCGATGTTTCCGGCATTGCGCTGCGGCTCGGCCGTCGCGAAATTGCCCCACAGCACCCCGATCAGGGCGATCTGTTTCAGCAGCAGCTGGTTGAAGGCGGCAGTCGGGATATCGCCGCTGGCAAAACCGATGACCAGATGCCGGCCGAGCAGGGCGAGCGAGCGCATGGCGGCCTCGCCTTGCTTGCCGCCGACCGGATCGTAGACCACGTCGACGCCGCGGCCGCCGGTCAGCGCTTTCACACGCTCGCGCAAATCGTCCCTGGCATAGTCGATCGTTTCGGAGGCTCCGTATTCCCTGGCGAGCGACAGCTTCTCGGGGCTCGACGCCGCCGCGATGACGCGCGCGCCCATCTGTTTGCCGATCTCGACGGCTGTCAGCCCGACCCCGCCGGCAGCGCCCAGCACCAGCAGCGCCTCGCCCGACTTCAGCGCAGCGCGATCCTTCAGCGCATGATGCGACGTCGCATAGGCAATGAGAAAGGCAGCGGCATGGTCGAAGCTCATGCTGTCGGGGATGGGGAAAGCGTTGTCCGCCGGGACCGCGATCTCCTCGGCATAACCGCCGAAGCCGGTGAAGGCCATGACCCGCTGGCGGGGCCGGAAGCGGGCAACGCCTTCGCCCACCGAGATCACCTCGCCCGCGACTTCGCCGCCGGGCGAAAACGGAAAGGGCGGCTTGACCTGGTAGTTGCCCTGGACCGCGAGCCCGTCATAGAAATTGACCCCGCATGCCGCAACCCGCAGCAGCAGCTGGCCCGCCTGCGGGACGGGCGATGCGATCTCTTCGATCCTCAGTTTTTCGATCGGGCCGAATTCACGGCAAATGACGGCTTTCATTCCCATCCTGTCGCAGGGGTCTGCTGATCGTGGGATTGTGGGCATCGACCGGGCCGCGACATCGTCTAATTTGACTATTGGCGTTGTCGCAGCGGCGGCGCTTCACGGCCCGGCTGCGCGAGGCGCACACCCTCCGATTGACTATTGGCGCGCTATTCCCTTGTTTGCCGAAAGCGCCGCAAATCCTAGTCTGTTAGGACGATGTTTGGCGGCGGCGTCGCTGGAAATCTGGGTCAAGCTGCGGCTGGGTGCATCCCGGCCGGGAAGCGGGGCTCCAACCAACCAGAACGTTACACCGGGAGGCGAACGAATGAAAAAGCTGTTGCTGGCGACCACCATCCTTTCGATGGCGGCATTCGCCGCGTACGCGCAGGACAACACCGTGAAGATCGGCGTCCTCAATGACCAGAGCACGTCCTTCTCGGCCATCGGCGGCACCGAGGTCGTGAAGGCCGTCGAGCTCGCAATCAAGGATTTCGGCGGACAGGTTCTCGGCAAGCCGATCGAGCTGGTCACCGCCGACCACCAGAACAAGCCGGATGTCGGCCTCGCCATCGCCCGCCAGTGGCTGGACCAGGACGGCGTCGACGCGATTGCCGACATGGCGAATTCGGCGATCGCACTCGGCGTCAACACGCTGATCGGCGAGAAGAAGCGGGTCGGCCTGTTCGTCTCCCCGCTGACCGACCGTCCCACCGAAGCCGACTGCAACGGCCATGTCGTGGCCTGGGCCTATGACGCCTATTCGACCGTCGGCACGACCGTCAAATCGCTGCTCGGCGAAGGCGGAAAAAGCTTCTTCATCCTCTCCCCCGACTACGAGGCGGGCAAGGTGCAGGAAGGCATGGTCGAAAAATCCGTCATCGACGGCGGCGGCGAGGTGAAGGACAAGGTCCGCGCTCCGCTCGGCACCACCGATTTCTCGTCCTATCTGCTGCAGGCGCAGTCGTCCGGCGCCACGGCGATCATCATGAACCTGTCCGGCCCCGAGCTGGTCAACGCCATGAAGCAGGTGCAGGAATTCGGCCTGATGGAATCCGGCATGAAGATCGCCGTGACCTTCATGCATCAGTCCGACGTGCGCGCCATCGGCGTCGAGGCGCTGCAGGGCGTACGCTTCTCCTCGCCGTGGTTCTGGCAGAAGGACGAGGCTTCCGCCGAGTTCGGCCGCCGCATGCGCGATATCACCGGCAATGCGCCCGGATGGATCGCTGCCGGCACCTACTCGGCCGTGAGCAACTATTTGAAGGCGGTCGAGAAAGCCGGCACGGACGACTCCGCGGCCGTCCTCAAGGCGATGCAGGAGATCGAGATCAAGGACTTCTTCGTGCAGAACGGCAAGCTCTACCCGAACGGCCGCCTCATCCATGACATGTACCTGATCGAGGTGAAGAAGCCGGACGAGGTCAAGGAGAAGGACGACCTCTTGAAGCTCGCGGCCACCGTGCCGGCCGACGTGGCCTACCGCCCATACGAGGCGACGGCCTGCAAGGTGAAGCTCGGCGGGTAAGCTCGCTTCGACGAGCGATTGCGACGGCCGCCGGAAAACGGCGGCCGTTACGCTAGAGGGCGTTGCAGATGATCGGGATCGGTCAGCGCCAAGGCCCCTCACCCTTACCCTCTCCCCGCTATGCGGGGAGAGGGAGGCCTGAAAGGCTGGCGCCAACGCTGACGAGCCCCTCTCCCCGTTCTTCACGGGGAGAGGGTAAGGGTGAGGGGCAGCGCCTGCGTCAACGGAAAAGCAGAGCGCTCCAAGACAGAAAGGACCGGGTTTGCGCGGTTACATGATCTTCGATCTCGAGATCACCGACCAGGCAGCGTGGGATGAATATCGCCGTGTCGCCGGTCCGTTGATGCTGGCTGCCGGCGGCAAGTTCATCGTGCGCGGCGAGAAGGTCGAGGTGCTGGCCGGCGACTGGAAGCCGGCGACCGTCTCGGTGGTCGAGTTCCCGAGCTTCGAGATCGCCCACGACTTCTATCATTCGCAGGCGTATCAGAAGACCTTGCCGCTGCGCGAGCGCGCGTCGCGCGGCAGCGGCATTCTTGTCGGCAGCACGCCGCTGCCCGAGGTGAAGCAATGAGCGCGGCAGTCGCGGCAAAGGACAACATCATCGAGGCGCGCGGCCTGACCAAGCGCTTCTTCGGTTTCGCCGCCGTGAGCAGCGTCGATCTCGACGTGAAGCGGCATTCCATCCACGCCCTGATCGGCCCGAACGGCGCCGGCAAGACCACCACCTTCAACCTCATCACCAAGTTCCTGGCGCCCAGCGAAGGCACGATCCGCTACAATGGTGAGGACATCACCGGCGAGAGCCCGGCGCGCGTGGCGCGGCGCGGCATCGTCCGCTCCTTCCAGATCTCGGCCATCTTCCCGCGCATGACCGTCGGCGAGAATGTGCGCATCGCGCTGCAGCGGCCGAAGGGCAACTCCTACTATTTCTGGCGCAGCGAACGCGCGCTGAGCGACCTCGAGGGCCGCGTCGACGAACTGCTCGAGGCCGTCGGCCTGCTGCAATACCGCAACCAGGCCGCGACCGGCCTTTCTTACGGCCGCAAGCGCGCGCTGGAATTCGCCACGACGCTGGCGCTCGAGCCGGAGCTGATGCTGCTCGACGAGCCGACATCGGGCCTCGGCAATGAGGATGTCGACCGCATCTCGGATCTCATTCGCAAGGTTTCGGCCAACCGCACCATCCTGATGGTCGAGCACAATCTGTCGGTGGTGGCCAAGCTCGCGGACAAGATCACCGTGCTTGCCCGCGGCAAGGTGCTGGCCGAAGGGCCCTACGCGCAAATCTCGACCGACCCGCAGGTCATCGAAGCCTATATCGGAGGCGAAGATGAATAGCGCTGCTTCGCTTCGCGTCAGCGAGCTCCACGCCTGGTACGGCGAGAGCAAGGCGCTGCACGGCATGAGTTTCGAGATCGGCCGCGGCGAGGTCGTGACGCTGCTCGGCCGCAACGGCGCCGGCAAGACGACGACGCTGCGCGCCATCATGGGCCTGCTCCGCAAAAAGACCGGAGAAATCCGTTTTGGCGACGAGAACATCGCCGGTCGGCTGCCGGAGGCGATCGCGCGGCGCGGCATCGCCTACTGCCCGGAGGAGCGCGGCATCTTTTCCAGCCTGAGCGTCGAGGAGAATCTCCTGCTGCCGCCGGTGATCGCAGCAGGCGGGATGGCGCTCGAAGACATTTTTGCGCTTTTCCCGAATCTGGCCGAGCGCCGTTCCAGCCAGGGCACGAAACTTTCCGGCGGCGAGCAGCAGATGCTCGCCATCGCACGCATCTTGCGCACCGGCGCGAACCTGCTCCTGCTGGACGAGCCGACCGAGGGTCTCGCCCCCGTCATCGTCAAGCAGATCGGCCTTGTGATCCGCAAGCTCAAGGAACGCGGCTTCACCGTGCTCCTGGTCGAGCAGAATTTCCGCTTCGCCTCCAAGCTCGCCGACCGCCACTACGTGGTCGAGCACGGCAAGGTCATCGACTCGCTCGCCGCCGCGGAAGTCGCCGCCAATCAGGATCGCATCCGCAACTACCTGAAGGTCTAGCAGTGACCAGGCCGCGATCCTCAGAGGGCAAGCGCTGATGTCAAAACCAGTGGCCGTCGTGGTCGGCGCCGGCACCGGCCTCGGCAATGCGCTGGTTCGCCGCTTCGCCCAGGGCGGCATGTTCGTCGGCTTCATGGCGCGGCGCGCGAGCGCCATCGCGCAGTACCAGTCCACTTTCGATGCAGCCGGGCTCGCAACACGCGGCATCGCTGCCGACGCCGGCGATCCGCAGACCGTCGGCAAGGCTTTCGCAACACTCAGACAGGAAGGCGGCGAGCCCGAAGTGCTGGTCTACAACGCCGCGATGATCGAGCCCTCGCGCTTCGTCACGCCGTCCGGCATCGCCGAGGCGCAATATTCGACTGCCCCCGGCTGGAAGGCGCGCGGCGAGCCGGCGGATTTCGACTATCTGATGGACGCGTTCCGCACCAACGTGGCGGGCGCGCTGCATGCCGTGCAGCAGGTGGCGCCGGCAATGATGGAGCGCGGCCGCGGCACGATCATCCTCACCGGCGGCGTGCTCGCCTTCAACCCGTGGATCGAGTGGGGCGTGACCTCGCTCGGCAAGGCCGCGCTGCGCAGCCTCGGGCAGTCGCTCTTCAAGGAGTTGCAGCCGAAAGGCGTGCGCGTCGCAACCGTCGCCATCCACGGCACCATGGCGAAGGGCACGCCCTACGACCATGACCTCGTCGCGGACGCCTATTTCAGGCTGCATGGCCGGCCGGCGAGCGAATGGGAGCCGGATTTCCACTTCAAGCCGCATGAAGATGACGGCCGGGACCCCGACATATGAGGCCGCAGATCGAGCTTGCCGGCCGCAAGGCCCTGGTGACCGGCGGCGCGAGCGGCATCGGCGAGACCACGGCGAAGCTGCTTGTCGAGCTCGGCGCCGAGGTGGTGCTTGCCGACGTCAACCGCGAAGCACTGCCGGCGGCGCTGGAGCGCACCGGCGCCAGGGCATCGACGAGCGGCGATGTCGCTTCCGCACAGGATGTCGAGCGCATCGTGGCGGAGGCGGCCCAGACGCTTGGCGGGCTCGACCTCGTCTTCAATTCCGCCGGCATCGGCGATGACCTGGTACCTGTGCACGAGCAGGATCCGGAGCGTTGGCGCCGCGTCTTCGACGTCAACATGTGGGGTACCTATCTGGTCTGCCGCGCGGCAGGGCAGATCATGGTGCCTGAGCGGCGCGGCGCGATCGTGAACGTGTCCTCGATCGTCGGCCTCGACGCTTTCCCGGGCCGCTCGGCCTATGGCGTGGCCAAGGCCGGCATCGGCCACCTGACCAAAACGCTTGCCTGCGAATGGGGCGAGGCCGGCGTGCGCGTGAACGCGATTGCGCCCGGCTACACACGCACGCCCATGGTGCAGTCGCTGCTCGACCGCGGCATCTTCGACCCGACGAAGATCGAACGGCGCACGCCGCTCGATCGCATGGCAATGCCGGAAGAGATGGCGAAAGCCGCCGTCTTCCTGCTGTCCGACTGGGCCTCCTACATCACCGGCGTGGTGCTGCCGGTCGACGGCGGCTGGAGCGCCTATGGTGCCGCCGGCGACGTGGTGAAGATCAGGCACGAATGACTTCTTCCTTCTCGCCGCTTGCGGGAAGAAGGTGGCCCGAAGGGTCGGATGAAGGGCAGCGCTGCCTCCCGAGCTTGGCGCCGTCCCTCATCTGCCTCCTGAGCTTTTGTCGAAGGGTGGCATCTTCTCCCCGTAGACGGAGAGAGACTCGCCTTCATTGCCGCCGGTACTTGTCCAGCCCGCCTTCCTTCAACGCGGCCACCAGATCGCGCTTCCGGATTTTCGCCGCCTCGACCGGCATGTCGTCGATGAACTCGATCCGCCGCGGCGCCTTGTAAGCAGCCAATTCCTGCCGGCACCACTGGCGGATATCTTCCGCCGTCGCCTTAGCGCCCTCCGCCAGCACGATCACCGCCACCGGAATCTCGCCCTTCTCCTCGTCCGGTGCGCCGACCACGGCGCACATGGCAACCGCCGGGTGGCGGTAGAGCACGCTTTCCACCTCCAGCGGGTAGATGTTGTGGCCGCCGGTGATGATGACGTCCTTCTTGCGGTCGACGATGAACAAAAACCCGTCTTCGTCGACATAGCCGAGGTCGCCCGACTTCCAGCCGAGCTTGCCGAACGCCGCCGCCGTCGCCTCGGCGTCGGCGAAATAGCCTTGCGCCACGCAGTCGCCCCCGATGATCACCTCGCCGATCTCGCCCACCGGCAGTTCGTTCTCATCGTCGTCGACGATGACGATGCGCGAGGAGCCCACCGGCAATCCCGCCGAGCCCGATTTCCTGATTCCGGCCGTCGGCTCCATGACGTTTTGCCCGCAGGTCTCGGTCGAGCCGTAGACCTGCGCAACCTTGACGCCGGAAAACTCCTCGAAGCGCTTGATCACCGGCTGCGGCACCGGCGAGCCGCCGGTGGTGCAGATGCGCAGCGACGAGAGGTCGTGCCGCGCGGCGTCGTGCTCGTTGACCATGTAGACATACATGGTGGGCGTGCCGCCGAAATAGGTGGCCTTGAAGCGGCTGATGTCGGCCAGCACCTTCTCGGTATCCCAGCGCTCATGCAGCACGATCGTGCCGCCGGTGAAGAAGCAGAGGTTGAGCGTGACGGTCAGGCCGAAATTGGTGAACAGCGGCACGGCGCAGAGATAGACCTCCTCGCCGAAGCGCGTCCGGTGCGAAACCATCATGTCGCGCTGCGTCGAAACGATGTTGAAATGGCTTTGGGCCGTGCCTTTCGGCGTGCCGGTCGTGCCGGAGGTGAAGAACAGCGCAGCGATGTCGTCAAAAGCGCATTCGACATTTTCGAACCGCGGCGCTGCCTGGCTCATCAGCGCATCGAGACCTTCCGCACCGGCCGTGGCTTCGCCGGCCACGAGGCAGGTTTTGAGCGCGCCGAACTCCGCCCTGATCTCCGAGAAATAGCCCCAGGTCGTCGCATCGGCGATGAGCGCCTTCATGCCGGTGCGCTCGACCACCTTGCGCAGTTCCGCGTGGCGGAACATGGCGCTCACCGGCGCGGGGATCGCGCCCAGCCGCTGGCAGGCCCAGTAGCCGATCGCCATCATCGGCGTGGACGGCAGATAGAGCCCGACACGGTCGCCCTTCCCCACACCCCGGCCGGCAAGCACGTTCGCAAGGCGCGCCGTACGATCGGCGAAATCGCGATAGGTGATCGTCTCGGCCTCGGTGACGATGAAGGCACGGTCGGGCACGAGCCTGACGTTGCGGCCGATGATGCTGTTCAGGACTTCCATGTGAACGATACTCAGGAGATGAGGATGCCGCTGTCGACCGGCAGTTTCTGTCCGGTGGTACGGCGCGATTCGTCTGAAGCCAGGAAAAGCACGGCATTGGCGACGTCGACCGGATCGGCGATGCCGAGCAGGTAGGCGTCCCACTGCTGCTTGAGGTGCGGCTCGCGCTCGAAGAAGCCGAGCACGCGCTCGGTGCCGACCGCGCCCGGGATGACCACATTGACGCGAATCCTGTCTTTGGCGAACTCGACGGCCATCGAACGCGTCAGCGAGACGATTCCGCCCTTCGATGCGGTGTAGGCGTCGCGCCGCGGAATGCCCATCTCGGCGACGATCGAGGCGCTGTTGACGATCGAGCCGCCGCCAGATTTCTGCATCATTGGGATTGCCGCGCGGCTGCACAGCCACGTGCCGAAAAGGTCGAGCTTGATCGCGCGCCAGAATTCCTCGAGCGGGGCTTCGGTCAGCGGACCGTCGGCAGCGCTCGAGCCACCGGCATTGTTGAACAGCACGTCGAGCCGGCCGAACGCCCCGTAGGCAGCCGCGAACGCCTTCTCGACGCTCTCGGGCTCGGTCACGTCGCATTCGACGAAGAGCGCCTTGCCGCCTGCCGCACCGATCTCGGCGGCGATCTTCTCGCCCTCGGCGCGGCGGCGTGCGGCGAGCACCGTCCTTGCCCCTTCGCTGGCGAAAAGGCGCGCAGTGACCTCACCGATGCCCTGGCTCGCACCGGTGATGAACGCGACCTTGCCGTCAAGACGCCCCATCGAGCTTCCTCCTGCCACAGTCGGGCCGCTGCATTTTGCGCCCGGAACGGGCCTCGGCCGCAAGGGGACATGGTGGCACGCGCCGCCGAAACGCGTCGTCCGGATGGATTATATCATGGCGGGTGCTGGAGGCAGATGCGGGCGGCCGAGTTTCGAGAAGTCAGCGCTGCCCCTCATCCGGTCCTTCGGGCCACCTTCTCCCCGTAAGACGGGGAGAAGGGAGATTTTGCCTCACCACTTCTTCTCGATGCCGCTGGCGCAGACGATCGTGTTCGCCTTTTCCGGCGGCAGGTTGCCGAAGAAGTTGAGGTTGGTGGCGCAGACCTCATCGCCCATGAAGGCAAGGCTCGCGGGCGAGCCGAGCGGGGCGTCGAGCGGATTGCCCAATTGCTGACGCCGGGTCAGATCCGGGCTGATCTTCCAGATTTCATGCCGGATCGCCTCGGTCACGTAGAAATCGCCGGCGGCGTCGATCTCCAGCCCGTCCATGTTGTCGTAGCCGAAGGCGATTTTCGTGCCCTGACCGGCCGTGCCGTCGGCGTTGATCGGTATGCGCACGATCATCGGGTTGCCGCCGGTCACGCCGTAGACCGCATCGCCGGAAGGTCCGACCGCGATGCCGTTCACGCCGACCGGAAAGCCGGACATCGGCTCCGGGCCGGGATTGAACAGCCTGTCCTTCGACCACATCACCACCGATTGGTCGGCCGGATCGTACCGCCAGATTCCGGAGAAGCTGAGATCGGAAACATAGACCTTGCCGTCGCGGCCGATCGCCGGATCGTCCGGGTAGCAGAACGGATAGCCGTCGGCGCGCGTCGCAACCGCCTCGACCGCTCCGGTGGAGACCGTCACGCGATAAAGGCCGCTTGCCGTCACCGAATTGTCGCCGCATGCCTCTTTCGCCACGCCGAGCTCGGCCGGCCATGGATATTTCTCCGAGTGCTGGGCAAACGCGACGTAGATTGTGTCCTTGCCGTCGAAATCCATGCCGATGGTGCTGCCGGTGGCGCCGCCCAGCGCGGGCTTCAGATCCGCCACCTGCGCCGTCTTGCCGTCGGCCGAGACGTGCATGACGCGGGCACTATGGAACATGGTGGTGAACAGACCGCCCTTGCCGTCCGCCACCAGCCCCTCGGGCGCGTCGTCGAACTGAGCGAGCACGCGCCATTGCGGCTCCGCCCGGGCGGCCGTGGTCAACAGCACGGCGACAAAAGCCGCGCCGGCGATTCTTCCGTAATTCATGGTCTCTCCTCCTTGTGCCCCAACGGGCTGCGTTGGAGGTTGCGCCGCGCGATGAGGTGAGGTCATGGTCCGTTCGTAGTACGCGCACGCACGCAGGCGCCGTTAGCGGGGCGCGGCTAGTGGTTGGCGGCCGAACTCCGTCACCAGGCCGACGCGCCGCCATCGACCGGCAGCACCTGGCCGGTGATCTTCGCGGCTTCGTCCGATGCCAGGAACAGCGCCACATTGGCGATGTCGAGCGGTTGCGCCGGCCCGAGGAACTGCTTGCGCGAGAGCGGGAAATTGCTGACGTCGCCACCCGAGCGCGTCAGAATGCGCTCCGTCATGGTTACGCCCGGCGCGATCGCATTGACGCGCACGCCGCTCGGGCCGTGCTGCAGCGCCAGCGTGCGCGTCAGCGCCGAAACCGCGCCCTTGGCGGCCGTGTAGAAATCGACGTCGGCGACGCCGATCAGGCTGACCACCGAGGACATGTTGACGATCGACCCGTACCCGTTTTCGCGCATGCGCGGGATGGCGTGGCGGCAGGTCAGGATGGTTCCGAGCACGTCGAGCCGCATCACGCGCCAGAGCTCTTCCACCGGCACGTCCACCAGGCTGCCGTCGCGGCCGGTCGAGCCGCCGGCATTGTTGTGGAGGACATCGATCCGCCCGAACCGGGCGATGCCGGCCTCGAACGCGGCAGCGACGCTTTCCTCTGAGGAGACGTCGGTGCGGATGAAAACCGCCTCGCCGCCGGCTTCGCTGACCTCGGCAGCACAGGACGCGCCGGCCGCCTCCGAAATGTCGAGGATAACGACACGGGCGCCTTCTGCCGCGAAAAGCTTCGCGGTCGCGCGACCTATGCCGGAGGCTCCGCCGGTGACGAAGGCCACCTTGTCGTGCAGGCGCCGCATCAGCGTTTTCCGCCGGCCGCGGCGGCGCTGCGGCCGGCGACGCGGCCGAAGATGAGCGCCATGCCGACGAAGGTGGCCGACATGTAGCCTGCGCCATGGAAACCGCCGGTGGTTTCGCCGGCTGCGTAGAGGCCGGGGATCGGCGCGCCGAACACGTCGCGCACATTCATCCTCGTATCGACCGCAAGCCCGCCATTGAAATGCGTGGTGCCGGGCTGGCAGAGCACGGCATAGAACGGCCCCTGCTCGATCGGCAGCATGTCTCCGGAACTGCCGACCAGGTTGGTGCGCCCGAAATCGCCGTCCCTGCCGGCGCGCACGCCGGCATTGTAGCGCTCGACGCTGCGCCCGACGCCCGCTGCGTCGAAACCAAGCGCTGCCAGCCTGCGGGCGAGCTCGGCGATCGACCCGGCCTCTATCTCGCGGAAGCCCGTCAGCACCTTGCCCATCATCGTCTGCGCATAGTTCGCGCGCATGCGGCTGTCGTAGATCTCGACGAAACGGGCATTGGGCTGCGCCAGCGCCGCCCAGCAGGTGTCGATGTAAAGGTCCGATTCGCGGCAGAAACGCTCGCCCCTTTCGTTGAGCGCGATCGCGCCGGCATAAAGCACCATGACACCCTTGCCGGTCTCCGGATCGGTCGGAGCCGTCGGCGCCACACCGGCGGTCATGTACGCGGTGCCGGCGCCGATGCCCATGCCCATCAACAGCCCGTCGCCGCGCGAACCCTGGCCGGTCATCGGCAAGATCGCTTCGGCGCCCGGGCGGCCGAAATTGCGGATGAGCTCCCGGTTGCGGGTGAACCCGCCCGTGGCCAGCACGACGCTGCTGCGGGCATTGAAGATCGCCTCTGCGCCGGCGTGGTCGGCGAGCACCCCCGCGACGCGCCCATTTTCCGCAATCAGCCTTCTGGCACGCGTGGAGGTGCTGATCAGGATGTTCTTTGCCCGTGCCGCGGCTTCCAGCATGGTGACGATCTCGGCGCCGCCGCCCATGCGCTCGCCGCTGAGCTCATGCGCCCAGGCCTTGCTCATATGCGCGAACTGGAAGGTGCGCACGAAGCGGATGCCGAGCTCATCGAGCCGCCGCCATGTCGCCGCCGCCTCCTCGACATAGAGCTCGGAGAGATCCGCCTGGCAATCGTCGTGATGCGAATGCAGCAGATCCTCGAGCAGCTCGGCGCGCGTGCCCGGTTGCAACGGCGTCTCGCAAAGCGCCACATAGGCGCCCGAGAGGCGGGTGCTGCCGCCGGTCTCGGCCTCGCTTTCCAGCACATGCACCGAGGCGCCGGCGTCCGCCGCCTCGACGGCAGCCATCAATCCGGCAGCACCGGAACCGACGACGATCACATCGCTTTCCTGGTCGTGCGGCACCCGGCGTCGATCCTTTCAGGACTGGCGGCTGGCATTCCACATGAAGGCAGCACACGCGCGTCGTCCGGATGGATTAGGACGGCCACAGCCCATCCGGTCGGGGTCGCCAGCACATGCAAGAGATAGGGCCAGCACATCGTCCCTGCAGACGATGCCGGTCGGAAGCAGTAGTGGCTGATGGCAGACATCCGCCTTACGTCCGATGAGAACCCCTGCCCGATGAACGACAACCCTGGCGGCGCACCCTTCCTCATGAGCGAGCGACGGGTGACTGTGCTCGGCGTGATGATTGCCGGACTCGGGCCGATCTCGCTGGCCCTCTACACGCCGGCATTGCCTGAAATCGTCCAGGCCTTCGGCACCACCGAGGCGCCAGTGAAGATGACGGTGACGCTGTTCTTCGCCGGTTTCGTCTCGGCGCAGCTCGTCTGCGGCCCGCTTTCCGACGCGATCGGCCGCCGGCCAACCACCCTCGCCTTTCTCTGGCTGTTCGTGCTGGCAAGCATCGGCGCGCTTCTTGCACCAGGCATCGGATGGCTCATCGCCGCGCGCTTCGTTCAGGGGGTCGGCGCCGCTGCCGGCATGGCGGTGTCGCGCGCCATCGTTCGCGATCTTTTCACCGGGGAAGCCTCGACGCGGATCATGAATGCAACCGGCCTGATCATGGCCGTTGGACCGGGGCTGGCCCCGACGATCGGCGGCATGGCGCTCACGCTTGCCGGGTGGCAATCGACCCTCGTCCTGATGTTGCTGCTCGGCATCGCGACGCTGGCGCTGGTGCATGCGAAGCAGACGGAGACCGCCTGGCGCGGCACGCGGAAAGCACAACCGCCCTCGGCCTTCGCCGCTTACGCCGCCATATTGCGCACACCCTGGTTCCTGACGGCCGGCGTGGTGCTCGGCGGCTCGATCGGCGGCTTCTATACGCTGACCACGGTCCTGCCCTTCATCGTGATGGGGAGGTTCGGCCTGAGCGGGACGGAGTTTGGCCTGTCCATGCTGTTGGTCACGGTGAGCTTCATGGCAGGCGCGCTCACCTTGCGCCAGCTCAGCCGCAGCCGCAGCGCCTACTCGCTCGTGCCGATCGGGCTCGCCTGCAATCTCATCTGCAGCGCCGGGCTGATCGTCAATCTGTTCCTGCCGGAACCCAGCGTCGTCTCGGTGATGGCGCCGATCGCCCTCTTCACCTTCGGCAACGCCTTCGTCCTGCCGGCCATGACCACGGCCGCGCTGGCTCCCTTCCCCCACATTGCCGGCGCGGCGGCCTCGCTCACCAATTTCCTGCAGATGGGCATGGGCCTGCTCGGCTCTGCCGCAGCCGGGCTGTCAGACGATTCGCTCACCGCGCTCGTCACGCTCGTTCCGTTGATGAGCGTAATCGCGGTTGCCGCGTGGATGGTGTGGCGCACCCTTCCCGAACCGCCGGCAGCGGCAATCACCGGACCGGCGCCGCCGGAGCAGTAATCTACTGCGACGGTCCTCCCTCATAACGGCTTCGTGCCGGACCCGATGATGACATCGATCGGGACATTCACCGATCGGCCGTCAAAATACGGGCGTAGCGCCGCGTCGATTTCCGTCAGCGCCTCCCGTCTCTGGGCATCGGTGATGCTTGCCATCCAGGTCTGGATCGGCGCGGCCGTGTCGACAAGCCATTCCCACCAACGCGCCGGCGTGCCTTCGAATGCGGTCGGAAGCCGGGCACCCTCCTCGCTGACGTTCGCGAAACCCGCTTCCTCGAGCGCTCGTTGCAGCGTGCCTCTCTCCGAGAAACGGAAAGGAGACGGCGCCCCCGGTTCGTCTTCCGGCGGTGCGACATGCTTGAAGAGAAGGCCGACGATGTCGGCAAACATCGGTTGCGCGAACGGCCCCCATACGAGGTAGACCGCACGCCCGCCCGGGCGCAGCACGCGAAGCGCTTCGCGGAAGGCGAGACCCACGTCGGCGAAATACATTGCCGCCAGGCGCGAGGTCACCCGATCGAAGCTCGCATCCGCAAACGGAAGCGCATGCGCGTCCGCCAGCCGCGTGGTCAAATTGCTCAGACCGCCCCGGCGCGCCCGCTCCGCGGCTATTTCAAGAAGATCGTGGGCGATGTCGAGCAGCGTGACCTGCCCTGACGGGCCGATTGCCTCGGCGATCGCGATGCCGGGCTCGCCGTGGGCGCTGCCGATGTCGAGCACCTGATGCCCGGGAGCGAGCCCGGCGCGGTCGATGATCAGATCGCGCGCCGCGCGGCCCCATTCCGATTCGTGTCTGTCCCACTTGCGGTAGGCCGCGGTCACGCGGGGGTCGCGCCACTCCTCCTCCACGGCCCGCCTGAAGCGCTCGAACTTTCCTGTGTCCGTCATAGCAGGGTTCTCCACGACTGCCGCCACCCGACCCGGCCGAAGGTTGCGCCGTTGCTGCATCCCCTTCAACTCCAGCTTCTGTAGTGGCGAGCCAGTGCCGGCCGGCCTATCCTGAGCACATGAAGAGCTACGGTCAGTTCTGTCCGCTGGCGCTGGCATCCGAAATCATCGGCGAGCGCTGGACCCCGCTCGTCCTGCGCGAGCTGATGTTCGGGGCAGCGCGCTTCAATGCCATCCAGCGCGGCGTGCCGCGCATGTCTCCGACCCTGCTTGCGCAGCGGCTGCGCATGCTGCAGGCGGCCGGCATCATCGAGCGCAGGCGCGGCGAGCATTCCGCAACAGAGTACGGCCTGACGCCGGCCGGGGCGGAGCTGGCGCCGGTGATCGAGGGGCTTGCCGTCTGGGGCAAATCGTGGCTGCCGGCTTCGTTGAGCGCCACCGAAGCCGATCCGGACCTGATCATGTGGGACCTTCACCGGCGGCTCGACCTCGACCGGATGCCGCCGGGCCGAACCGTCATCCGCTTCGGCTTTTCCGATCAGCCGCCGCCGAAACGTTATCGCTGGATCGTTCGTGCCGCGGAAGGCGTGCAATTGTGCATCAGCGATCCGGGCTTCGAGGTCGATCTGTTCGTGGAGACCGACAGCCGCACCATCACGTGGGTGTGGTACGGCGACATCTCATTGAAGAAAGCGCTTGCCGAGGGCGCCATCACGCTCGATGGCCCACGGCGGTTGCGCGCAACCTTTCCGTCATGGCTCCTGCTCAGCCCGCTGGCGGCGGTGCCCCGCAACCTGCCGCCAACGGCCAGGTAATGCAAAACCCCCGCGCCGGGCGCCGGCCATGCGGCGATGCCGAAGACTCGGCGCGCGCTCGACACAGATGTGCGGCACGCCGCAGTCAGCCCCACGACTGCGGGAGGATGCAGCGATTGCCAATCACGCTCCTCCGCTGCGGCCATGGCTTGATGACCGCTTGTTACCGTTACGTATCGCCAGGCGCGCTACTCGCCGATTCCCAGGCTGCCTAGTGTCATCCGGATCTCGAGGCAGGGGACCTGTGCATGACGGTCCGGCAGCGCCCGGTTCGGGCGTCCTGCACTGTTGGCTCGGCTGCTGCGGGAGCAGCGTCAGCCGAAGGGCCGCAGGCGGCTCGGCCGGCGACTTTGGCGCGCTCCGCTGCCAAAGTGACCCCGGGTCGGGCCCGCCGATGCCTGAGCGTCGCGGCCCTTTGGGCTTCGATGCGCAAGACACCACTGCTACCGGCCACGGCGGCAGCTGCAGGCATTTTCGGCGGGGTGTTCGCCTTGCCCACGGCGCAGGCTGCGTGCACGCCCACGTTCAATCCCGGCACGGGTCAGACGGTAACCTGCGATGCCTCCCCGCCGGCAACGGAAACCACGCCGATTGCTGCCCAGCCGGGCAGCACCAACGTGGCGGTGCACGTGCTCGCCGGCGCCACGCTCCAACCCGGCGGCAACAACGCCGTCCTGCTGCGGGATCAAAGTGTCGTCAGTATCGCCGGCACGATAGACGTCAGCGGCAATACGTTCGACGGCTTGTCGCTTCAGGGTACCGGCAACAGCGCCACCAACAGCGGCACAATCCACACGACCGGAACACAGTCGGAGGCCATGTTCACGACCGGAAACGGGAACATGATGCTCAACGACATCGGCGGTCAGATCACGATCGACGGTTCGTCTCACGCCCTACTCTCCTTCGGGGGCAGCAACAATTCGCTGATCAATGCCGGTACGATTACGCTCGGGCCGGGAGCAGCCGACGCTTCGGCGCTTCGCGCTGCCATCGGCGGCAGCGGAAACACCCTGATCAACGCCGGCACCGGCTTGATCACGGCATCGGCCGTCAACGGGCTCGGCTTCTGGGTCGCGAACTCCGCCTCCTCGGCCGTCATAAATGATGGGTCGATACAAACCAGCGGCGACGGAGGGATTGCCATCTTTTCCTTCGGCAATGACATCACCATCACGAACCGCGGAACAATCGAGACGTCCGGAGCCAACGCCCATGGCATCGAGAGCACCGGCGGCAGCCCGACGGTCGGAGCGATCCTGAACACCGGCACCATCGCGACGCTGGGCAACGGCAGCGGTATCGTCGTCGGCAGATTTGCCACTATCACCAACACAGCCGGCGCGCTGATTTCCTCAGGAGCAGCATTTGGGATCTTCAGCAGCTCTGGCGCGACGATCGACAATGCCGGCGCCATTCGCAGTGAAGCCTCCGGCCTTGCCGGCATCCTTCTCTCGCAGGGAGGCACTGTGACGAACTTGGCCGGCGGCCTGATTCACGGTCAGATACAGGGCATCAATTCGTTCGGGGCAGCAGCTGCGATAGACAATGCCGGGACGATCGAGAGTGTCGGTGGTCCCGCGCTGCGCTTCAGCGACGGCTTCGACAACAGTGTCGTTACATCCGGGACGATCATTGGCGGCAATGGCATCGCCGCGCAGTTCGATCTGGGCGGCGACGCGATGACCGTGACCGGCGGTTTTGTGACGGGCGATGTCAATCAGAGCGCCGGCGACGACCGGTTTACGCTGCGGGGCGGCACCGTGACCGGGAACGTCAGCCAGGGCGACGACGCCGACGACTTCTCGATGTCGGCTGGAACGATGAACGGCACGCTCGACCAGGGCAGCGGACCGGGCGACGGCGCCGACAGCTTCTCGCTCTCGGGTGGCACGATCAGCGGTGACGTCAATCAGGGCGGCCAGTTCGACATGGCGCTGATTTCCGGCGGCACGATTGCCGGCGCCCTGAACGATGGCGACTTCCTCACCATTACAGGTGGCCAGGTCGGATCGGTGGATCTGAAGCTGGCCGACAATGTGCTGACGATGTCGGGCGGGCTGGTGGTCGGCAACGTTGATGCCGGGCTGCACGACGACACGCTTCATCTGTCCAACGGACGCATCGGCGGCGCCGTCGATTTCGGCAGCGGCAACGACGTCGTCAACGTCAGTGGCGGCTCGATCGGCGGAACGGTGCTCTCCGGCATCGGCTCGGACACGCTCAATTGGGCCGGCGGAGGCAGGCTTGAATCCGGTTTCGAGCTCGGCGATGGGAACGACATTGCTGTGCTGCGAAACCTCACACCGGCGTTCCTCGCCCCCGGTATTCCCCTCGACGGCGGCAACGAGTCCGACACTCTGACCTTCGACAATACCGGCGCCGCGGACGTAACCCGCTTCCTCGACTGGGAACTCTTCGAGCTGTCCAACAGTTCGCAGCTGACCTTTTCCAGCACGCTGGTGCTTGGCGATGCGGGCACGGGCACCGGAACGCTCTCCGTGGATTCGACCAGCACGATCTTCGCAGGCAACGGTTCTCATTCGATAGAGCCCTTCGCCGCAGGCCTGCCGGTTACGGTCAACAATGCCGGCATGGTCGACCTGACCAACGGCCCGGCAGCGGCGACCGATTCGCTGACGATCGCCGGCAACTACGCAGGCCTCGGCGGCAGCCTCGGCCTGGAGACCGTGCTCGGCGCGGACGGTTCGCCCTCGGACCGTTTGGTGATCGCGGGTGGAACCGGCAGCGGCTCGACCACGATCCAGGTGACCAATCTGGGAGGTTCGGGCGCGTTGACGGTTGCCGACGGCATCCTGCTCGTCGAGGCGACGGGCGGCGCGACGACCAGTCCGGGCGCATTCAGCCTTCGGGGCGTGGTTGCCGCGGGCGTGTTCGAATATCGGCTCTTCCGTGGCGGCGTAATGCCTGGTGCGGAGGATGACTGGTTCCTGCGCTCGCGTGCGACAGTCATCCCTCCACCGCCGCTTCCCCCGGGGTCGCCACTGCCGCCGCCCTCTGCATCGCCGTCGCCGGCTGGGGCCCCGCTGATCCGGCCGGAAGTTCCCGGCCATGCCATTTTACCTGCCGTGGCGCGACGCATGGGGCTTGCAACGATCGGCACCTTCCACGCGCGTCAGGGAGACCAACTGCTCCTGCGCAGCAATGCGGCAGCTCCGGCGGCGTGGGGACGCGTTTTCGCCGCTACGCATGACCAGCAGTGGGATGCGCAGATCGCGGGGCTCGATTTCCAGCTTGGCCCGGCATTCGATGGCGGCATGCACGGCTTGCAGGCCGGCCTCGACCTGTTTGGTATCGACCGCGAAGACGGCAGCCAGGACCGCGGCGGTCTCTTCTACACCCACGCTCGCGCGGGTGGCGACGTGGCCGGGTTCACTCTGGGCATGCCCGACAATCCGTCTGGGCGCCTCACCCTCCAGGCTGACAGTGTCGGCGCTTACTGGACGCGTCTCGGCTCGTCCGGCTGGTATCTCGACGCGGTCGCCCTTCATACCTGGCTGAGCGGCGACGCTGCCTCCGACCGCGGCTTCGGCGCGAAGTCGGCCGGCACCGTTTTCGCTGCTTCGCTCGAGGGTGGCTATCCGCTTGTACTGGGCGACGGCTGGACGCTCGAACCACAGGCCCAGGCTGTCTGGCAGCACGTCGATGTAAACCGAGCTGCAGATCGCTTCAGCAATATCGCCTACAATGCCACGGATGCCTTTTCCGGGCGGCTCGGGCTTCGGCTCGAAGGCAACATTGAATTCGACGGCGGCGGGTTGCGGCCCTACCTGGAGGTAAGTGTCTGGCATGACTTCGGCGCCGATGACGTCGTCCTCTTCAACGCCACCGGCGTGACGGTTGAAGGCGCAAGCACGGCGCTGGTGGTCGCTGGCGGAGCCTCAGCGCTGATCAGCGACAAGATCAGCGTCTATGGCGAACTGAACGTTTCGACAGATCTCGGCGACGGCGACGTTCAGGCGGTCGGCGGTCATTTTGGAATCCGCCTGCAATGGTAGGTTCCCAAGGCGGGGTGCAGCGACAAGCATGAGGACATCCGCTCGCCTCAAGCACCGCTGTTCCGATATGCCGCCGAGGCCAACGTCCCAGCACCTTCCGTGAACGAGAAGCCGCCTGCGCTTCGCCCTTCACCGCGCCTAACCTAAACCTAAAGCATGTCGCGTGAATTGGGATTCACGCGACATGCTTTAGGTATTTGATTTTGCGCATGTCTTAGTCCCAAAACCGGGGCCACTTTTGGGAGACATGCCGTAGACTTAGACTAGATTTGGGTCGGAGTCCTTGGCTCCGCCCCATTGCGCCTGACGGCGCGCTCGGTGCCAAGCTCGGTGCGCCGCCAGGCGGCCGGCGGGGTTCCGACCGATCGCTTGAACTCGCGGCTGAAATGATAGACGTCGCAGAACCCGCAGATCTCGGCGATCTCGGCCAGCGGCATGGCGCTGTCGGCGATCAGCGCCTGGGCGTGCGTCAGCCGCTCCCTGAGCAGCCATTGATGCGGGCTGGTCCTGAGATGCTTGCCGAACAGCCGCCTGAGCTGCGACGGGCTGACCTTCGTCATCCTCGACAGGTCATCGCTGTTCCAGGCGCGGCCGAGATCGGCCCTAATCGCGAGCATGGCCGCGGCCAGGACCTCGGGCACGCGGTCGCGGGAATGACTCCAGCTCGCCTGGTCGACCATGGTAAGAAGTTCACCGACGAGCTGGTTGAGCCGCAGGTCGAGGCTCGCGGCGCGACCGCGCATCGCATGGAAGAGCCGGTCGAACCACGCCTGCAGCGACACGCCGTCGGCTACCGTCACGCGCGGGATGCCGTCGCCGAACAGTTTTTCGCGCATGGACGGTGCATCCGGCCCGTCCAGGCGGAGCCACAAGAGCGTCCACGGATCGTTCGGATCGGCGCGGTGGTTATGCCGTCGCTCGTTGCCGATCCAGGCAAGCTGCCCGGCATCCACCCTGAACTCATGCCCCAGCGTCTCGACGAAGCCGCTCCCGGTCAGGCAGTACAAGACATCCTGGCCGACATGGAAATCGCGCGACACGCGATAGTCCGACGCCGCAGCCACCTTGCCGGCGCGCAGCACCGTGTAGGCGCCGCGCGTCCATCCCGCTTCCGGAACATAGTGCAGGCTCTCGATGAAAAAGGATGCCACGGCCATGCGCGTTTTATACAAAGAACGCGAGTCGTTTGTCCATTTCCGCTTCTGCCGCCGCTGACTATGGTCCATGCCAGATGACGAAGACGGCACGCACGCAGGCGCGGCTGAAGCGGTTCTCAGGGAGAGAGAGATGCTCGCAATGAACAAAGATGAGGCCGAAGCCTATGCGCGCGACGGCTACATCATCCGCAAGGCTTTGCTGAGCACCGAGGAAGTCGACCTGTTCCGCGAGCGCGCCCGCGCCCAGCTCGAGGCCGAGAACAAGGCCGGCGCGGTGATGACCAAAGGCGACAAGGAGGGCAAGGCCACCCTGCTGAAGATGTGGACCAAGGCCGAGGACGACCAGTATGGCTTCCTGGCGCGTGACGAGCGCATGGTCGATCTCGCCGAGGACGCAATCGGCAAGCCGATCTACCTCTACAGCCACAAGATGACGTTGAAGCAGCCGCGCGAGGGCGGCGCCTGGGAATGGCACCAGGATTTCGGCTACTGGTACAATTACGGCTGCCTGGCGCCGGAGATGATGAGCATCTACCTCGCCCTCGACAAGGCGACCAAGGAGAATGGCTGCCTGCAGGTCCTCAAAGGCACGCACAAGCTCGGCCGGCTCAACCACATCCGCGAGAACGACCAGACCAATGTCGAGCAGGAGCACCTCGAGGCGGCGCTGAAGCGCTACGAGCATGTCTATGTCGAGATGGAGGCCGGCGACGTGCTGGTCTTCGACGGCAACCTCCTGCATCGCTCGGACGCCAACCGCTCCGACACGTACCGCTGGGGCTACATCAGCTCCTACAACGCGGTCGAGAACGCACCTTTCAAGCGGGTGCGCGAATACGGCAACTACGAGCCGCTGAAGAAGGTGCCGGCCGGCACCTTCCGCACGCTGCCCGAAAAGGCCGCCTGACAAACCGGCGGCGGGGAATTGGAACGGAGTCCGGATAAGAGCTCGCGGACTTCGAAAGGCGGAGCAGCGAGGCACGGCGCCGACATGTGACGCCGCGCCCCGCAGGGAGGAGAGCATATGGCCGATGCGGTCAGGAGCGGCGCGCGGGCGCCAGCCATGGACCGGTTTTCGCTCGCGCGCCTCTTACGGGCGCGCGAGGCGGGCGTGTTCATCGCATTGCTTGTGCTCTGCCTGTTCCTCTCCTTCGCCACGGACAGCTTCCTGACGTCGACCAACCTGCTCAATGTCGGGCGGCAGATCTCGCTGCTCGGCATCATGGCGGTCGGCATGACCTTCGTGCTGATCTCGGGCGAGGTCGACCTGTCGGTCGGCTCGACCTACGCATTCTCGGGCCTTGCGACCGGCATGCTGATCATTGCCGGCTGGGCGCTGCTGCCGGCGGTCGCCGGCGGGCTTTTCACCGGCGTCGCCATCGGCCTGATCAACGGCGTGCTCTCGACCTACGTTCGCCTGCCGTCGCTGATCGCAACGCTCGGCATGCTGAGCATCGTGCGCGGTGCAGCGCTCCTCATGACCAATGGCGAGCCGGTGACGGTCAACGAGCGCAAGGGCGCGCTGCCGGAGGTCGCCGACGCTTTCGCCTTCATGGGACAGGGTTATCTGTTCGGCGTCGTGCCGATGCAGCTGGTCTTTTTCATCATCATCGCGGCGATCGCCTGGGTGGTGTTGTCCTATACAAATTTCGGCTTCCGCATCTTCGCGGTCGGCGGCAGCGCCAAGGCGGCCCGCGTGTCCGGCATCCAGGTCAACACGGTGAAGATCTGGGCCTTCGTGCTGATGGGCCTGCTCGCCGCCTTCGCCGGCATTCTCGGCCTCGCCTTCCTGCCGAGCGGCCAGGCCGGCCGCACCGGCCTCGGGCTCGAGCTCGACGTCATCGCCGCCACGATCGTCGGCGGCGCGTCGCTGTCGGGCGGCGAAGGCACGATCCTCGGCACCATCCTCGGCGTGCTGATCATCGGCGTCATGCGCAACGGCCTGGTGCTGATGGGCGTCTCGCCCTTCTGGCAGGAACTGATGATCGGCCTCGTCATCATCATCGCGGTCGGCATCGACAAGTGGACGTCACGGAAAGCCAGCTGAGGCAGTTCAGCAAGCTAAAATGGGAGGACTATTCATGAAATTCAGACATCTCATCCTGGCGGCGGCGTTGAGCCTCGCGCCGCTCGCAGCCAAAGCCGAACAGAAGCTCGCCGACTTCCCGCTGGCCGAGCGGATCAAGGCGAAGATCGCCGCCGGCGAGAAACTCGACTTCTACGTGTCCTACCAGGACACCTCGAACGAGTTCGCGCCCTTCCTGAAGGCCGGCGTGGAGCGCGGCGCCAAGGAAAACAATGTGAACGCGACCTTCATCGGACCGGTCGGCTCCGATGCCGACGCCCAGATCAACGAGATCGAAAGCCTGATGGGCAAGATGGACGGGCTGGCGATCTCCTCGGTTTCGACCGATGCGCTGGCGCCGGTGATCGACCGCGTGCTCGCCGCCGGCATCCCGGTCGTGGCCTACAACACCGACAATCCCGCCAGCAAGCGCCTCGCCTTTGCCGGTCAGGACCTGGTGCAGTCGGGCGTCGCCGCCGGCAAGCTGATGGCCGAGGTGCTGGGCGGCAAGGGCAAGGTGATGATCCTCACCCTCGATGCGGCCGCGCAGTGGTCGCTCGACCGTGAGAAGGGCGCGCGCGAAGGCCTTGCCGCCGCCGGCCCGGACATCGAGATCGTCAACACGCTGAACACCGGCAGCGATCCCCAGAAGATGTATTCGGCGATCGAGAACGCCATGCTTGCCGATCCGTCCGTCACCGGCCTGCTCTCGCTCGAGTGCTGCACGACGCCGGCGGCCGGCACCTGGGTCCAGCGCGCCGGCCAGGCCGGCAAGGTGAAGGTGGTGGGCTTCGACCTGCTCGACCAGACCGTGGACCTGGTCCAGAGCGGCGAGATCCAGGCAACCATCGACCAGGCTCCCGAAAAGCAGGGCTTTGCCGCCGTCGACATGCTGGTGAAATTCCTCGCCGGCACGCCGATCGACAATCTCGACACCGGCGTCGGCATCTACACCAAGGACAATATCGGCGAAGTCGCCAAATAAGCTCCCAAGCGACCGCGTGGCCGCCGGCGACAGGCCGGCGGCCACGACTGTAGCCAGGCATGCAGAGCACAGACCAAATCCATATCGTCGAGATCGACGGGATCACCAAGCGGTTCCCCGGCGTGCTCGCGCTCGACCACGTTTCGCTCGCCTTCCGGCAAGGCGAGGTGCACGCCGTCATCGGCGAGAACGGCGCCGGCAAATCGACCCTGATGAACATGCTGGCCGGTGATTTGCAGCCGAGCGAAGGCGAGTTGCGGGTCGATGGCCACCGTGTGCGTTTTGCCTCGGCACTCGACAGCCGCGCCGCCGGCATCGTGGTCGTCTACCAGGAGCTGGCGCTCTGCCCGACGCTCTCCGTCGCCGAGAACATCATGATGTCGGCGGTCGCCGGCAGCTCCGCCGTCTCGTTCGTACCCCGCGCCCGGATGCGCAGCGAGGCGCGCAAGGCGCTGGCGCGGCTCGGCATGGGCACACTCGATCCGGACACGAAGGTTTCGCGCCTTTCCGTTGCCGAGATGCAGCTGGTCGAGATCGCCGGCGCGATCCGCCAGAATGCGCGCGTGCTGGTGCTGGACGAGCCGAACTCCGCGCTGTCCAAGCGCGAGAGCGAGCGGCTGTTCGAGGTGGTCCGCCAATTGCGCGCCGAAGGCGTCACCGTGATCTACGTCTCGCACCATCTGCGCGAGGTTTTGGACATCGCCGACCGCATCACGGTGATGCGCGACGGCCGCATCATCGAGACGCTCGACAATGCCGGTCTCTCCGAGGCCCGTTTGATCCGCGCGATGGTCGGGCGCGATCTCGGCGCGACAAAACCCTGGGCGCTCGATCCGGCCGCGGACTCCTCCGGCGCCGGGATCGCGCTCTCGGTGAAGAACCTCAGCGCGCGCGGCCTGCAGGAGATCAGCTTCGAGGTGCGCGCCGGCGAAATCCTCGGCATTGGCGGGCTTCCCGATTCGGGCAAGGACGGCCTTGGCGAAGCATTGTTCGGCCTGGTCGATCGCAGCGGAGAAATCCGTGTCGACGACAAGCCGTTGCCGGCGGGCAAGCCGCTCGCCTCGATCCGCAACGGCATGTCCTTCGTGCCGGCCGACCGGCGCGGCGCCGGCGGTCTTTTGTCGATGAACATTTCCAGCAACGTCGTCGCCGCCTCGCTGCCGCGCTTCTCGTTTGCCGGCATGCTGCGGCGCGGTGCCATCCGCCGCGAGGCCCGCGCCCAGGTCGCACGCCTCGATGCGCGCATCTCGCACCTCGCCCAGAAGCTCGCCACCTTGTCCGGCGGCAACCAGCAGAAGATCATCCTCGGCCGCAGCCTGGTGACCAATCCGCGCGTGCTGATCCTGCACGAGCCGACGCGCGGCATCGATGTCGGCGCCAAGGCCGAGATCTATGCCATCCTGCGCGGCATCGCCGGCGAGGGGGTGGCGGTGATCATGATTTCATCGGAGATTCCCGAGCTGATCATGAACGCCGCACGCGTGCTGGTGCTGCGCGGCGGGCGTATCAGCGGGGAGCTGAAAGGCGCCGCCATCAACGAGGAATCCATTCTGGCGCGGGCAATGGCATCATGAGCGGTGGAGCGAAGAAGAAACCGGAAGTCACCGTCGTCGGCTCCTTCGCCGTCGGCCTGACCATACGCGCGCCACGGCTGCCGAGCTTCGGCGTGACCATGCTCGGCACCGATTTCGACATGGGCCCGGGCGGCAAGGGCTCCAACCAGGCCGTGGCGACGGCACGGCTTGGCGCGCACTCCGCCCTGCTTGCACTGATCGGCACCGACAAGCTGGCGAGCATCGCCACCGATCTCTACGCCGCCGAAGGCGTCGACACTGCGCTCGTCTCGACGCGCAGCGAGCGGGCGACCGGCGTCGGCTTCATCATTTTGAACGACAAGGGCGAGAACTTCATCATCCTCGACATGGGCGCCAACGAGCTGATGGATGTCGCGACGGTCGATGCCGGCGAGGCGCGCATTGCCGCGAGCGACGTGGTGATGGCGGTGCTCGAAATCCCCATCCCCGCCGCGGCGCGCGCCATGGAGCTCGGCCGCAGGCATGGCGCGAGCACGATCCTCAACCCTGCCCCGGCCCGCGCGCTGCCGGATTCGATCTTTGCCAATGTCGACTACCTCACCCCGAACGAAAGCGAGCTGCGCATCCTGCTCGGGCTCCCGGCCGACGATCCGCGCTCCTCGCGCGAGCTGGCGGGCGAGCTGCGCCGTCGCGGCGTGCGCAATGTCGTGGTGACGCTCGGGCGCACCGGCGCGCTGATCCTGACCGACGAGCTCGACGTCATGGTGCCTGCCGTGCCGGTCAACGTGGTCGACACGACCGGCGCCGGCGACGCGTTCAATTCGGGTTTTGCGGTGGCGCTGGCCGAAGGCCGCAGCATCGTCGATGCCGTGCGTTTTGGCGTCGTCTGCGGCGGCATCGCCTGCACGAAGCTCGGCGTCGTGCCGAGTCTCCCCGACCGAGCCCGGGCCGACGCGCTCTTTGTCGAAGCCCTCAATACCGTATGGAAGGATCGCCCGTGAACCGCAACCGCCTGCTCAACGCCGAGCTTTCGCATGCCATCGCGTCGATGGGTCACGGCGATTTGATGATCGTGTGCGATGCGGGCTTTCCGATCCCTTCCAATGCCTGGCGCATCGACCTGGCGATCGTGCCGGATGTGCCCGATCTCGAGACCGTGCTGGCGCCGATCGCCGAGAATTTCATCGCCGAGAAGGTCTCGTATGCGGAGGAAATCAAGGTCCACAACAAGCCGTTGCTCGCCCGGGTGAAGCGGCTCTTTGCCGGCGCCGAATTTGCGCCGGTCGCGCATGCGGCCATCCTCGGCGAGATGGCGGCGAAGGCCAAGGTGATCGTGCGCACCGGCGCTTTCGACCCGTGGGGCAACATCCTGCTCTATTCCGGCGTCGACGTGCCGAAATGGTTTTCAAAGAAGGGCGTCGTGGCTCCGGACTATTACGCAAAGAAGATGAAGGACTGATGCCGCGCATCTTCGACTTCGGCGGCCGTGATGTCGAGCGCAGCCAGACCGTCGCCGGCCTGCGCGCGCTGAAACGCAGCGGCAGCCGCGCGGCCCAGGTGACCGCCGAGACGGCGGACGAGGCTGCCGGCGCGGAAAAAGCCGGCATCGAGATGGTGGTCTGCCGCGCGGTGAATGTGCCGCGCGTTCGCGAAGGATCGAAGAAGATTTTTGTTACGGCCGCACTCGGCTTCGCCGATGCGATCACCGCCGACGAGATCCTGCGCACGGCCTTCGGCGCGATCACCGCCGGCGCCGATGCGGTCATCACCGGGCGCGGCTACGACACGGTGCGCATGCTTGCCGACGAGCAGATCCCGGTGATGGGCCATCTCGGCTTCGTACCGCGCAAATCGACATGGGTCGGCGGCGTGCGCGCCGTCGGCAAGACTTCGGCGGAGGCGCTCGAGCTGTGGGACCGCTTCCGCAAGCTGGAAGATGCCGGCGCGTTTGCCGTCGAGTGCGAGGTGATCGCCGCACCGGTGATGGCTGCAATCAACCGGCACACCGGCCTGGTCACCGTGTCGCTCGGCTCCGGCCCCGATGCGGACGTGATCTTCCTGTTCACCGCCGACATTTGCGGTGAGGCCGCCCGCCTGCCCCGGCACGCGCGCGCCTGGGGCGATTTGAAACGCCTGCACCAGGCCGTCAGGGACGAGCGGGTGCGGGCGCTTTCCGGCTTCCGGGCATCGGTCGACGCGCGCGATTTTCCGAACGAGGCGGAAACAGCGGCCATCAAGCCGGACGAGCTGGAAGCATTTCTCAGGGCGCTCGACGGCTGATCGTTGTCGGTGCAGGCTGGCGGCCCGCGGCCGGATCAATTTTGTCGGTGCAGGGGAGCAGACAGCATGAGCGGCAAGAAACGCATTCTGTGCTTCGGCGATTCGCTGACCTGGGGCTGGATGCCGGTCCAGGGCGTCGTGCCGACGACGCGCTATCCGTTCGAGCAGCGCTGGACAGGGGTGGCGGCTGCGCAGCTTGGCCAGAGCTTCGAACTGATCGAGGAAGGTTTGAGCGGCCGCACGACCGATCTCGATGATCCGACCGACCCGAGACTGAACGGCAGCGCCCAGCTCCCGTCGGCGCTCGCCAGCCATCTTCCCCTGGATCTGGTCATCCTCCAGCTCGGGACCAACGACACCAAGACCTACTTTCACCGAAGTGCCTACGGCATCGCCGTCGGCATGTCGAAACTGCTCGTGCAGGTCGCCACGAGCGCCGGCGGCGTCGGCACGGCCTATCCCGCGCCGCGGGCGCTGGTGATCGCACCGCCTCCCCTCGGCAACATGACCGATCCCTGGCTGCAGGTCACCTTCGAAGGGGCGCAAGCCAAAAGCCGCGAGATAGCCGCCCACTACGCGGCGCTTGCCGGCTTCTTCAAGGTGGACTTCCTCAACGCCGGCGAATTCCTGTCGACCGACGGCATCGACGGCATTCACCTGACGCCGCAGAACAACAAAGCGCTCGGCACGGCGATCGCGCGGAAGGTGAAGGCGATCCTGCCGGAATAGGTTTGTGGCGATGCAGGGGAGCAGGCAGGCAGCATCAGCGAACTCAGTTTGCCGAAGGCCAGGCCCCTGAAAGCCGGTCCCACATCGCGAGAAGCCATGTTTCCCAGGAGGAATCTGCCTCGGCCATCTCGTGATACGGCCACGCGCGTCTTTCCAGGCACCATCTTGGCGGCTGGCCAAGATGGAAGCTTTCCCGCTGCTCCTTCGTCAGACAACGAGGTAGTGCCGCCTGCGCAAGCGCGACGACCTCCTCCGGTCCGCGAAGGGCATCGAACGATCGTATCCGCCTGCCTTGCAGGACGACCACGCGGCCTTCCGTTCCTTCGAAATTCACGTAGGCCAGTCGGTCTTGCGTGATCCAGCCATTCGCGCCGACCGGAAACACGTCGTCGGTCAGCGCTTCGCCGTCGATTCCGACGACGAAGAGCCTGCCTTCCCGCTCGAAAAGAACCCGGCCCAGATGATCCGAAACGGCCCAGTATCGTACTGATTCCGGAGACCCCGAAACCGGCCTGCCTGACTCCGTCGACCACAAGCTCGACGTCCCGTTTTCATAGGTCGCCACGACAAATTTTCCCTGGGTGGAAATTGCGAGCGCCCGAACGGGACGGTCGGCGGCAATCGACCGCAATTGACCGAATGAGTTGCCCTGCGACCGGCAGACGACGATTTGAGCTCCGTCGACAACGAATGCGTGCGTCGACTTGTCCTGCGAAAGCGCCGACGGCGCGCTCCGCCGCACAGTTCCAGGGTTCCCGTCCGACGGCCGGTTGAACCGAAGGCCAACCGGCTTGACGGTTTCGCAGCGAGCATCGAGCTCAGCGCTGCCATCGGATGTATCTTCCGGCTCGCCCAGCACCGTCGCGCCGGCGGCAACACCACTCAGGTCGAAGGCCCGGATAGCGCCGTCGTGATAGCGTGCAGTCAGCCGGAGGCTGTCGCCGGAGAATTCGAGGCCGGCAATGCCGCTGCCGTTGATTGAGCCCAATCCTTTTATCTCACGCGCTTCACGCAGGTTCCAAAGCAAGACCCAGTCGCCGCCATGATCGGAAGCTTCTATCAATTCCATCAGAAATCGCCCGTCCAAAGAGACTGCGATATCTTCGCTTACGCTCCACTGGTGAAACACCCGCTCGACAAAACTCTCGGTGGTTCGCCGCCATGCGCGAAGCGTTCCATCCGAGCCTGCGGAAAGGATCTGGTTGTTGTCGAGTGAGATGGCGAGTGCCGTAACTTCACCGCCATGACCCGAAATCTCGGCTTCCACTCCGCTGTGACTCCGCAAGGATAGGGAACCATCGCTCCTTCCGGCCACAAGCAGTGCTTCATCGTTCGAAAGCACAGCAACGGTCATGCTTGCCGGATTGTCGCTCGCCGTCGCGAACGCGGAGCTGCAGTCACGCCATCGGAAGAATTCTCTCTCATTGACGATTAGATAGCCGCCGCGGGGTGAGCTCCTGATGCTTTTGGGGGTGCCAACGTCTCCCCACTGAGAATTGCCCGTTTCGACGTCAAAAATTCCAGAATATGAGCCTTCAAGAGAAACATCATATATAATCTTCGATCCGCTTGTATCACAAAAGCGTGCCTCGCCGTAATTACCATCACTGCCGAGGTCTTTAAGTAGTTTTCCTGTCTTCAGTTCCCAGACCGAAAGAGAAATACTGTCTGCGTCGACCGTCAACAGCACGTTGCCGTCACGCGCGAAGTCCAGCAGGCTGACGCAGGTGGGTGAACGCTGGAGTGTAGAAATCCGCGTGCCCCTTTGCGTATCCCAAATGGAAACCTCTCCGTCCCTGGCTATCGTCGCCAGAAACTTTCCGTCACTGGATCGGAAGGATCGTACCCAGCACGTCGTTGGAGGCAGCGGTGCGAGAAATGCATCCCTGCCCTCCAGGTCGAGGTGCACCGAGCCACTGTCGAAGTCGGGTTGGGCGAGATCGATGTCAACACTCGGCTCGCTCTCCTCGGCTGCCTCGGTTTCCTCGACATGGATCGTCACCGAGAGGTTGTGATGATCGAAACCCAGGCTCTTCAACCTGGCCCAGGTTTCAGCATCGGCAACGAAGACTGGGGTTTCCGCCGGGTCGTCCGCTTCATTGTCGTTTGGCAACAAGGTGGCAATTGCGGACGAATCGGAAAGCCGCACAATGTCCAGATTTCGCTCTTGAAGCACGGCTGCATAGGCGCCGTCCGGCGAGAGGCCCGCCACGCGAAGCTGCAGCGTTTCGCGCTCGCTCCAGGAACTGCTCCATCCATACCAGAGGTCGGCGAGCTCATCCGAAATATGCGGCTGCCAGGGCCTGATCCGATTGGCGAGCGTTGAAGAATTGTGATCCGGGCTGGCCTCCAGAAGCACAAGGAGGCGGCTCAACCTGTTGCTTTTGTCGATGTTCCTGGCCGCATCGAAGAGGAATTGCGACTGCGCCGCGAGCGCTGCGACCGATGTCTGGTAGGACTGTATCCCGAAGAAGATCGCTCCGACCGTGAGCAGCACGAGCACGGCTGCCGTGCCCCACCATACGCGCAGGTTCCGCTTGCTGCGCCGCAGGCTTTCCCGCGCGAAGCGCTGTTCCAGCGCGTTGAGTCCGGGCGTCGGCGCGGCCTGCAGGTCCTTGACCAGCGGGATGCGGGCCGCGTCGTCCCACAAGACGCCCCGGTTGCCGGTTGCCCGCCACGCTTCGGCATCGGCCGTCAGGCGGCGCAGGCCGATGATGCGATCGAGGTCTTCGCGCACCCAGTTGAGCAGGCGATCCCAGCCGAGGATCAGGGCATCATGCGCCAGTTCGAGCGAAGGCTCGCCGTCGACCTGATCCGACACCAGCAGCCGTTCCCTGACGAGCTGTTCCACGACCTTCTCGACGCGCTCATTCTCGTTCGCGTCGGCAGCTTCAAGCTCGCGGCGCGCGACCCGGCGCCGCGCCAGCTCGCCTGACTCGACCGACACCAGGCGCTGCAGCACCCGACGCGCCGTCAGCCTGTGCAGCTCGTCGAACCCGTCGATCGCGCGATTGGCCGAGACCCGCAGCGACCCCGCCACGCCCCCCTCGAGCGCCTGGTAGTCCTGCTGGGACAGCACGCGGTCATGTGCCGGCCGCCTCAGATAGCTCAGATACATCTCGCTGAGCGCGAACGACAGGAGCGGCAAGGCGCCCGGCATCTGCACGACGTCGTTGACCAGGATGTCGACCAGCTCGGCCGACTGGAACCGCATCACTTTCGCCGTCGCCGGCCCCTCGATGACGCGCCGCAACTCGTCCTGCGTCATCTGGGGCACGAAATAACGTGAAGAGCGCCAGCGTTCTTTCAGCGGCGATTGCGCAAGCTGAGGCTCGAACTCCGAACGGATCGTGAGCACGACGCGAAGCGCGCGTGTCGGAGCCTCGAGAACAGCTTCAGTTCGCGTTCCTTCCAGTGTCGCGGAGGCGCGCCAGGTGCCGTCCGCCCGCATCTCGAGGTCGCCAAGGTCGGAGTAGCCGAGAGACGTGAGGGCCGCCCGAGCCTCGGCTTCGGTGAAGCTGATGCGTTTCCCGGGGCTCGCATCGGGCTGGCCCAGCGCAACCTCGACAAGCTCCAGGAAGCGCTTCATTGTCCCGAGGTCGCTGCTCTGCGTGACCAGTTCCTCCGCCTGATCCACCACGAGCAGGATCGAGCGGCCGGCGAGTTGCTGCTCCTTCACCCACAGCGCCAAGGCCTGCGAACCCGCTTCCAGCGTCGCTGCATCCGGAGCGCTTCCCGAAATCTCGCGCAAGGCTGCGGCGAGGCTGGCGAAGGGTGCAGGTCCCGGCTTTACGACAATCGAAGCTATCGATGCGGGCAGACGCGGCAAAAGTCCTGCGCGCACCAGGCTCGACTTGCCCGTGCCGGATGGGCCTGTAACGACGACAAGCGAGCCCTGCAGCACCTGTTCCAACAGCCGCTCGCTCGCCCGCTTCCTGCCGAAGAAGAGGTTCGAGTCGGCGCTCTCATAAGGTTTGAGGCCGCGCCAGGGGTTCGACTGTTCATCCAGCGCCGGCGCCGGCGGCAGGTTGAGCTCGATGCCGGGCGCCAGGAACAGGAACTCGCCCTTGTCGTGCTTTTTCAGCGGCCAGAACATCGGCGTCTGCCGAAAACTCCAATCATCGACTGGAACCAGCGCATCCATGAGATGCAGATAGAGCTCGGTCGCCGTGATGACGCCGTCGCCTTGCAGCTTGCCTCTCGGCGCGCGATCGGCATTGCCGGAGAGCCCGTCGATCAACGCAGCGGCAAAGGGCGAATGCGCCTGGCGCTCGTCTCTCTTGCCCAGGGGCCGCTCGTCGGCGACATCGAGCGCGCGCTGATCATGCGCGGCGGAAGCAATCGCCTGCCATGCCGCGTCGTCGACCAGCCATCGGTATCGCTCGCGATGCAATTGCTCCGGCGCCAGCGCGAGATGGCGCGTGCTCGCCCACCTGAACGCCCCGGCAAAACAGCAGTCGAGGACAACGAGCATATGACGGCATCCGAGCGCTCCCAGCGCCGCATCGAGCTCGCGCATCGGCAGGTAGTTGGATGCCGAATCGCGTTCGGCATCCTGCGGGAGGAGATAACCGACGGGGCCAGTCTCGCTGTCGATGGCTGTCCCGTGTCCGGCGAAATAGAACAGCACCCGGTCGTCAGGTCCGACGCGCGTGGCAAGGTCGGCCAGGAAAGCCCTGATGCCCGCAAGCGTCGCTTCTTCGTTCTTCAGGAGCTCCGTTGCAAAGTCGTGCCTGGTCCGAAGAATTTCGGCAATGTCGTTTGCGTCAGCGACCGGCGTGCTTAGCTTGGGTACTTTGTTGGTATAGTCATCGATCGCCACAAAGAAAGCCAGGCTGCGCGCAAATCCATCCATTGCGGGCTATCACCTCTTGGACCCGCAAGATTAGAGCATATGAGCGCTGAAGCGGCTATATCGCGGTTCTCGGGCCATGTTATCGCGCGTCATCGAACGGCCGCGATCAGCCCGTGAGGCGCGCACGAAACAATGTGGAGCCGTCCGCCAGGCGCGACCTGGAGATATCGCCGAACCCAGCCTCGGTCATCCACGCGCGATATTGGCCTTCGGTGTACGATTCGCCGTGGCGGTAAAGGTTCAGGAAGGTAAGATTCAGAAAGACGCCCTCGGGCGGGCCGAGGCGATCGTCATCGACGACACCCCATCCTGCAATCGCGATCTCGCCCCCGGGCGTCAGGCACCGCGCCGCGTTCAGGATCGCACTGCGCGCCTGGTCCGGCGGAAGCACCTGGACGACGGCCTTCAGGATCGCCAGATCGTGCCGGCCGCTCGACGGCGCGACGGTTATGTCGCCTGCTTCGACAACCACGTCGCCGGCGCCGTATTTCGCCAGGATGTCCGGCGCGACGGCCGCGACCGTGGGGAGTTCCATCAGCGTCGCGGCGATCTGCGGCCGCCCCTCGCGTAGCCCGACGAGGATCGTCCCGGCGCCTCCACCGATGTCGATCACCGACCCGATCGCCGAGAGGTCGATTGCCTGGGCCAGGTGCCGGCCGAAAATCACCCCGCCGGGCGCGAGCATGCGGCTGAAGGCCGCCGCCGCCTCAGGCCCCGCTTCGGAAAAATCGTGCAGCGCAGCCGGCCGGTTCTGCCGCAGCGACTCCGCCGTCAGCAGGTCGGCTCCCCAGAGCTCGCGCAGGAGCACATGATCGCCGCCGCGATAGGTCGGGCTGGACGCGTCGAGGAAAGCCGACGCTTCGGCTCCGTTGCAAAAATGACCGTCCTTGACTTCGAGGAGGCCGATGCTGGCGAGCGCGTAAAGGAGCCGCGACAGACGACCTGGCTCGACTTCGAGCGCGGCGCCAAGGCTGTCGGCCGTCATCGCGCCGCTGCCGATCCGGGTGAAGATGCCAAGCTCCAGCCCGGCGCGAAGCGCCAGGGCTTGCGGCACCGCCGCAATCAGCTTGTCGATCCGGTCGGAATCCGCCACGTCAAATCAGGTATTCAAGTGCATGTTATGGTGGGCCCGGAGGGACTCGAACCCCCAACCAAGCGGTTATGAGCCGCCGGCTCTAACCATTGAGCTACAGGCCCCACGCGTTTCGAATTAGTTGGTTTGGCGGCCGCGCACAAGCACCCCGCGGCGGGCGCCGTGCTCAGCTCGCCACCTCCGGCGTGCGGCGGCGCACGACGACGCCGAGATCGTCTTCCTCGCGCGCCTGGCGCAGCTTCGTCTCGGCTTCGCTGGCTTCGCGCTGGCGGTCCCACATGGCCGCGTAGAGGCCGCGTTGCGACAACAGGTCGGCATGGCGGCCGCGTTCGGCGATCTGGCCGTCCTTGAGCACGATGATCTCGTCGGCGCCGATCACCGTCGAGAGCCGGTGCGCGATCACGATCGTGGTGCGGCCGCGGCTCACCAGGTCGAGCGCGGCCTGGATTTCCTGCTCGGTCTGCGTGTCGAGCGCCGAGGTCGCCTCGTCGAGAACCAGGATCGGCGGCGCCTTGAGGATGGTGCGGGCGATCGCCACGCGCTGCTTCTCGCCGCCCGAAAGCTTCAGGCCGCGCTCGCCGACCATGGTCTTGAAACCGTCGGGCAGGCCTTCGACGAAAACCCCGATCTGCGCCATCTCGGCCGCCTTCCTGACTTCCTCCTCGTTTGCGCCGACCCGCCCGTAGCGGATGTTGTAGGCGATGGTGTCGTTGAAGAGCACCGTATCCTGCGGCACCATGCCGATCGCGGCGCGCAAGCTGTCCTGCGTCACCCCGCGAACGTCCTGTCCGTCGATCAGGATGGCGCCGGCCTGGACGTCGTAGAAGCGGAAGAGCAGCCGCGAGATCGTCGACTTGCCGGCGCCGGACGGGCCGACGATCGCCACCGTCTTGCCCGCCGGCACCTCGAAGGAGACGCCTTTCAGGATCTGTCGGTTCGGATCGTAGGAGAAGTGCACGTCGCGGAACTCGACACGGCCCTGCGCGATCGCCAGCGGCTTCGCGTCGGGTTTGTCGACCACCTCCGCCGGCACGTCGAGCAGGTCGAACATCTGCTCGATGTCGGTCAGCGCCTGGCGGATTTCGCGATAGATGAAGCCGATGAAGTTGAGCGGCACGGAGAGCTGCATCAGCATCGCATTGATGAAGACGAAATCGCCGATCGTCTGCGTGCCGGCCATGACCTCGCGTGCCGAGAGCACCATCATCACCGCCATGCCGGCGCCAAAAATCACGACCTGGCCGAAATTGAGCCAGCCGAGCGAGGTCCAGATGCGTGTGGCGGCGGTCTCGTAGCGCTCCATGGAACGGTCGAAACGTGTCGCCTCCATCGCCTCGTTGCCGAAATATTTGACGGTCTCGAAATTGAGCAGCGAGTCGATCGCCTTGGTGTTGGCGTCGGTGTCGCTGTCGTTCATCTCGCGCCGGATGACGATACGCCAATCGCTCGCCCGCACCGTGAACCAGGTGTAGAGCCAGACGGTCACCGCGGTGACCAGGACGTAGACCCAGCCATAGGCGAAGGCGAAGATGGCGGCGGTGAGCGCAAATTCGAGCACGGTCGGGACCGTGTTCAGGATGGTGAAGCGCACGATCGTCTCGATGCCCTTCGTGCCGCGCTCGATGATGCGCGACAGGCCGCCGGTGCGCCGCTCGAGATGGAAGCGCAGCGACAGATTGTGCATGTGCACGAAGGTCTTGTAGGCGAGCTGGCGGACCGCATGCTGTCCGACGCGTGCGAACAGCGAATCGCGCAGCTGGTTCAATCCACCCTGCACGATGCGCACGGCATTGTAGGCGATGACCAGCATCACCGGGCCGAGCAGGAAGGCCGGCAGCGGCGGCTCGCCCGCCGCATCGTCATGCGCCAGCGCATCCGTCGCCCATTTGAAGAAATAGGGCACGAAGATGAGGATCACCTTCGCCGCGACGAGGAAAAACGTTGCCCAGACGACTCGCGCCTTGAGGTCCGCCCGATCGGCCGGCCACATATAGGGCCAGAGGTTTCCGAGCGTCCTGAAGGTCGATCCGGATTCGGCGGAGACGGTCTTGTCGGCCATTTGTTTTTCTTCTTCTTTGCTAATCGGCGTCGGATCGAGCCGGCGCGCAGCAGGAACCCATGAGCGCGCTGAAGGCTCCCGTGAGGCCCGCCAGCGCCTCACGGTCGATCTCGTAGCGCGAGCGCTGCCTGTCCGGCGCAAAACGCACCAGGCCGGCATCGACCAGGATTTTCAGATGTTGCGAGACGGTCGATTGCGCCAGGTCGAAACGCTCGACCACATCCTTGCAGCAGCAGGACTGCGCGGCGCCGAGATGGCGCAGGATTTCGATGCGTGTCGGGTGCGCAAGGGCGGCGAGCTTCGCAGCGACCTCGGACGAGGACTGGCCGCACCTGGCTTCTGGCTGGGTCGGTAACATGCTTCATCGTCGTTAGACGATGAAGCAGCGCCTTGCAACGGCTGATTGCCTGGCCATGCGGTCAGGCGCCTGCCGAAGCGGGGCAGCGGTCCGGCAGAAAAACATGCGCAAGATCAAATACCTACGGCACCGCGCGAACCTCATTCACGCGGTGCCGTAGGCGTGGGCTCATTCCACGCTGGTCGCCTGCTCGCCGACGGCGGTCATGTCGGCCGCCTCGCCCTTGTCGGTCTTGTCGGGAACCTTGAACACCTGGCCCGGCCAGATGCGGTCGGGATCTTCGATCTGGTCCTGGTTGGCGAGGTAGATGGTCGAATAACGTACGCCGCGGCCGTAGACCCGCTTCGAGATGCGCCACAGCGTGTCGCCGCGCCGGATGATGACACCGCTCGCCGATGCCTGGAGTTTCGGCGAAACCACCTCCGGCGGGTTGGCGGCGATTTCGGTCTCGAGTTTCGGCAACTCGACCTCGCCGGTTGCCGGAGGCTCTGCGGCTGCAACCCCGGCCGCAGGCGGGCTTGCCGGCTCGGTCGCGGCGGGCGGCGTGGCCGCATTGCCCGCCTCGGCCGGCGCGGCCGCCACGTCGGCAGGTTTGGTCTCTTCCGGCTTCGGCTCAGGCGTCGGAGCCGCTGCCTCGCCAGGCTTCGGCTCGGCCGCCGCCGTGTCGGGCTTCGGCTCCGGTGTCGGCTGCGCCGCATTGCCGGCCTCGGCGGGCGCGGCGGCGACTTCGGCCGGCTTTACCTCTTCAGGTTTCGGCTCGGGGGCTGGAACGGCGACTTCGGCCGGTTTCGGCTCAGGCGTGGCTGCCGGCTCGGGTTTCGGCTCCGGCGTCGGCACGGCCGCCGCATCGGCAGGCTTCGGCTCGGGCGTCACGGCTTCGCCCTCCGGTCGCGGCTCAGGCGTCGGGGCAGAGATCTCCGGCTTCGCCTCGGGCACTGGGGCGGCGGCCACGTCCTCCGGCTTCGGCTCCGGCGTCGGGACGGCTGCCTCGTCCTTGGGCTCGGGGGTCGCCGCCGCAGCCGGCGGCGCGATGGCCGCGATGACTTCGCCCGGCTCGCGCTCAAACGGCACGGCCGCGCGCGCGACCACCTTGCCGTCGTCCGACAAAAGATCGGCGCGGATGATGTAGTTGCCGACAGCGAGCTCGCGCACGGCTTCGACCAGGAAGCGGCCCTCCGCCGAAGCGCGCGTATCACCGAGCAGTATCTCGTTGGCGTAGACGCGCACCGGCCGGTTGGGTTCGGCTGCGCCGGCCACGAAAATCTTCTTGCCGTCGATCTCGACGGCTTCGACCGCCACCCTGGCCGGCGCTACCGATTGCTCGGGCACGGCGTCCTCGGCTTTCGGCTCCGCCGCTGCGACCTCGGCCGGCTTCGCTTCCTCGGCGGGCTGCGCCGGGTCGGCGGCCGCGACCTCAGCGGGTTTTGCCGGCTCGGCTGGCGGGATCGCCGCCTCGGCCGGCTTGGCTTCACCGGCAGGCGGCGCGTCCGCCGGTTTTGGTTCAGCGGCGGGATCGGCGGCCGCGACTTCCGCCGGCTTTTCGGGCGCCGCCGGGGGCGTCACGGCCTCGGCCGGCTTGGCAGGTTCGGCGGCGGCCACCTCCGCCGGTTTGGCCGGCTGCTCGACCGGCAGGGGCTTGGTGATGATCTGGCTGGCCTCGCCCGGCTTCTCGACCATCGCCAGAATTTGCCCGTCCGGCCTCTCCGGGATCGAGATCAGCGCCGTCTCGTCGGAGAGCGTGACGACGTTGCCGGGTGCGGTGGAGCGCAGCTTCACCTCATAATCGCCGGGTTTCAGCGGGTCGTTGGGCACGGCCGCGAAATCGCCCTCCGGCGTGGCCGCGGCACCGGCGATCGCGATGGCGCCGGTCAGCACCTCGACATAAGCGCCGGGCGAGGCGCGGCCGGCGATCACGATCGAGCCGTCGCCTTCGACACGCACGATGTCGAAACTCGGAACGATGTTCTCGTTGACCGTCGCAGGGTCTTCCTGCGCCGGCTTTGCCGGCTCGGCGACGGGCGGGTTCTCCACGGCTGGCGCCGGAGCGGCCGCGCCGGCTGCCGGCGGCGTGGCGTCGGCCGGCGGCGTGAGTGCTGCGACATCGGCAGGCTTGTCTTCGGGTTTGGCAGGCTCGGCGGCAGGCGGGGTCCCGGCGGCGTCCGCTGGCGGCGGCGTATTTTCCCCGGCGGCCGGCGGAACTGCATCGGCGGGTGGCGCCAGCGCCGCCACATCGGCAGGCTTGTCTTCGGGCGTGGCGGCTGCGGCGGGGGGCTGCGCGGCATCGGCTGCCGGCGGCGCCGCGTCAGCCGGCAAACGGTCCTCCTTGGGTGCTGCCTCGTCCTTGGGGGCGTTCGGCTCGGCGGCGCCCACCACCGCCTGCGGCGTGCCCGTCAGCCAGTCGAAAGCTCCGGCCACATATGCCGCACCGGCAGCGGCGCCGGTTCCGCCGGCGAGAAAAAGCAAGACTTTGACAGGAGTTGCGACCATCTTATCCTTAGCCCCAGGCCCTTTCGTTAAGGACTATAGCGTTTCGCCGGCAGCGACAAGAAAGCGCCGGCGCGCTATTGGTCCAGTTACGCACCCACTCACCAAACGGTTTCCCCGAAGGGTTTGCATGAACACGATTCGATCCGTTTGCGTTTACTGCGGCTCCTCACCCGGCCGCAGCGACCGCTATGTCAAGGCCGCGCACGAACTCGGCGCGGCGATCGCCGATGCCGGCCTCCGGCTGGTCTATGGCGGCGGCACCAAGGGTCTGATGGGCGCCGTTTCGGAAGGCGTATTGCGGGCCGGCGGCAAGGTAACAGGCATCATCCCGCGCTTCCTGATCAGCAAGGAGGCGACCGAGGCAGCACTGACGCGCCTCGACGAGCTGATCGTCACCGAGGATATGCACCAACGCAAACACACGATGTTCGAGAAATCCGACGCCTTTGTGGCGCTTCCGGGCGGCATCGGCACGGTCGAGGAGATCGTCGAGATCATGACCTGGGGCCAGCTCGGGCACCACCGCAAGCCGATCGTCTTCGCCAATATCGGCGGTTTCTGGGACCCGATGCTGGCGCTCATCGACCATATGCGTGCCGAAGGTTTCATCCACACCGGCCACCTCGTGAAGCCGCTCGTGGTCGACGCGGCCGATCAGGTGATCGCCAAGATCCTGGTCGAGGCGGCCGCCGACGGCACGCCCGCCGAAGGCATTCCTTCCGTCATCGAGAAGCTTTAAGCAGGTTTCCGCGCGTGTCCGACGGTTTTGCGATGAGAAGCTGCAGCAAACAAGGCAATCCGGCCAGCCGTTCTGACGGCAGCCCACGACTGGCTGCCGCGAGGGCTGCACCATGAAGATGCCCGAGGCCAGCCAGCTTTCGCTTGCCTCCCGGTCGCTCGACGATCCGGAAGGCCTGGTTGCCGGCTTCTCCTTCGACACCGACGGTTTCGAGACGCGCGAGCTCTCCGCATCGCGCTGGACCTGGAAGAATTACTCGCTCGCCGATGCGCGCGGGCGCAAGGCGATCGAGCAGAACGGGGCCTTGCCCGACCCTGTCCGCGACAGTCTGCTCGCCGCCGACGACGCGTTGCACATCGACCATGACGAGGGCTGGCTGCACGGCGCCATCACCGACAGCCATCACAAGCATTACACCGACGCCGACGAGATCGGCCATTTGCGCTTCGCTTTCTGCGACACGGTGCTGATCAGCGCGCGCCGCCATCCGCTGCAGTCGGTCGACGACGTCCGCAGGCTGGTCGAGCAGCGCAAGAAGCCGTTCCGCACCCCGGCCGATCTCGTCGAATCGATCATCGTGCACACCTTCGAGCGGCTCGCCGCCGACGTCGTGCTCATCGGCCACGAGCTCGATTCGATCGAGGATTCGATCGTCGGCGATGCCTGGCACCGCGAGCGGGAACGCTTGACCAAGGCGCGCCGCAAGCTCGTCTTCATCCACCGGCAGATCGCTTCGGCCTCAGGGCTGTTTCGCCATATCGAGCACATCCACCGCAACGATTTGCCCGACGAGCTTGCCGACATGGTGACGCGGCTTTCGCATCGGGCGGTGGCGCTGCTGCACGATTCGGAGCAGGCGCAATCTCGCGCGCGCCTGCTGCAGGACGAGCTGATGGCGAAGCTGACCGCGGAATCGAACCGGCTGCTCTACGTGCTCTCGGTGCTGACCGCCGTGCTCCTGCCGATGACGATCATTTCCGGCCTGTTCGGCATGAATGTCGGGGGCCTGCCTTTCCTCGAAGACGAGCTTGGCTTCTGGTTCGTCGCCGCCGGCTCGGTGGTCGTGGCGGCGGTGGTTTTTCTCGTCGTGAGCCGGCTGGGGCGGCGGCGGTAAGCGAATAGCGAATGGCAAGTAGCGAATAGGGAAGAGTCGGAAGCGGCGGTTTTCGCTATCCGCTCTATCCGGCTCGCAGATCGGCCGTCCACGTTCCGAACTGCTTGTTTTCTTCTTCGTGGCCAGGCTCGCGCCAGGGCTCGGCCACTGCCGCATCATACCATTCCCGCATCGGCGGGTGATCGAGCAGGCGCTTCACGTACGCGTCAGCCGCTCCGCCAAACTCGAGCCCATAGCTCTGGGCCCGGAACGCCACCGGTGCATAAAACGCATCGACCGCCGTGAACGCCGAACCGGCCAGCCACGGCCCACCGAAGCGCAACAGCCCGTCGCTCCAGAGTTCGCCGATGCGGGCGATGTCCTTCTCCAGCGCATCCGGCCGCTCATGCAGCCTGACACGGATGCCGCAGCTCATGCCGCAGATGTTGCGCAGCGCCTGGAAGCTCGAATGCATCTCGGCGGAGGCTGAGCGCGCCCAGGCCCGTGCCTTCGCATCGGTCGGCCAGACCCCGGCATGCCGCTCGGCGAGGTATTCGACGATGGCGAGCGAATCCCAGATCTGGTTGCCGTCGTCGATCAGGCATGGCACGCGCCCTGACGGTGAATAGGGCCGGTAGGTCGAATAGCTCGGCCCGGTCGGAAACGGTATCTGCTTTTCCCGGAAGGGAATGCCGAGTGTCTTCATCAGCACCCACGGCCTGAGCGACCAGGACGAATAGTTCTTGTTGGCAATCAGCAGCTCGTACATTTCGCGCCCCCTCAGCGCTGTCGGTTTGCGGCCTTCAGCATCGGCAGCGTGTAGATCAGCAGCGCCAGCCAGATCAGGCCGAAGGCGACGGCACGCTCGTAGCCGAACGGCTCCTGGAAGACGAACACCGCGATGAAAAACACGATGGTGGGCGCGATGTATTGCATGATGCCGATGGTCGAGAGCCTGAGCAGCTTGGCGCCGTTGGCGTAGAGGATGAGCGGCGTGGCGGTGACGAAACCGCAGCCGACGAGAAGCCAGGTGTTGCCGACGCCGGTGCCGACGAAATGCCCCGCTCCATTCACCTGCAGCCAGATGACGTAGCCGAGCGCGGGGATCGTCAGCAGCAATATTTCCAGGAAGAAACCCTGCGCCGGCCCGATCGGCAGCGTCTTCTTGAACAGCGCGTAGAACCCCCAGGTCACGGCAAGCGCGATCGACACCCACGGCAACCCTCCGGTTTCCCAGGTGAGGATGGCGACCGCGGCGGCCGCCAGCACGATCGCCACGATTTGCGCGCGCGTCAGCTTCTCGCGCAGCACCACGGCCGCGAGAAACACGGAAAACAGCGGATTGATGTAATAGCCGAGCGCCGTTTCGAGCGCGCGGTCGGCGGCGATCGCCCAGACATAGATGCCCCAGTTGACGGTGATCAGCGCCGCGGTCACCAGGCCCATGGCAAGCATGCGCGGCGAGCGCAGCGCCACCCTGATGTCGGCCGTACGGCCGAGCCACAGAAGCAGCGCCCCGGCGATCGGCAGCGACCACAGGATGCGGTGCGCCACGACTTCCGCCGCCGGGATATGCCCGACGGCCTTCATGTAGAAAGGCTGCAGGCCCCAGAAAAGATAAGCCGCAAGCGCGTAGAGAAATCCCTGAAACGCCGGATCGGCGGTACGGCGAGAGTTCATGGGCTCGACTGTCATGGCGCGGATATGCGCCGGGCAAACGCCAAAAACCACCCAATTCTTGTGATGGTTACATCCGGGTTTGTGATGGGCGGATAGCCAGGCGGGCCGCATGATCCTTGTCCGCAAAGTCTGCAACTTTGCGGGGTCATGCTCTACTCCGCCGCCACCAGCCCGGCCATCTCGCGGTTCTTCATCAGCTTGTAGACGATCGAATCCATCAGCGCCTGGAACGAGGCGTCGATGATGTTCTCCGACACGCCCACCGTCCACCAGCGCGCGCCGGTGGAATCGTGCGATTCGATCAGCACGCGGGTGATCGCTTCGGTGCCGCCATTGAGGATACGCACCTTGAAGTCGGCGAGCTCCAGATCGGCGATCTCGTTCTGGAACTTGCCGAGGTCCTTGCGCAGCGCGATGTCGAGCGCGTTGACCGGGCCGTGGCCTTCGGCCACCGACATGCGCTCCTCGCCGTCGACCATGACTTTGACGATCGCTTCCGAGACCGTTTTCAGATTGCCGTTGGCATCGAAGCGGCGCTCGACCATGCAGCGGAAGCTCGACACATGGAAGAATTGCGGCACCGTGCCGAGCATCGAGCGCGCGAGCAGCTCGAAGCTCGCATCCGCGCCCTCATAGGCATAACCTTGCGCCTCGCGCTCCTTCACCACCGAGATCAGCGCATCGAGCCGCTGATCGTCGCGCGGCACCTCGATGCCGCGGCGTTTCAGCTCGGCGATGAAATTGGCCTTGCCGCCCTGGTCGGAAACCATCACGCGGCGGCGATTTCCCACCGCCTCCGGCGCTACGTGCTCGTAGGTGGCCGGGTCCTTGGCCAGCGCCGAAGCGTGGATGCCGGCCTTGGTCGCGAAAGCCGACGCGCCGACATAAGGCGCCTGCGGCTCCGGGGCGCGGTTCAGGAGCTCGTCGAAACGCCGCGACAGGCGCGACAGACCGGACAGCGCCTCGGCCGAAATGCCGGTCTCGAAGCGGTCGGCGAAAGCCGGTTTCAGGAGCAGCGTCGGGATGATCGAGACGAGGTTGGCATTGCCGCAGCGCTCGCCGATGCCGTTGAGCGTGCCCTGGATCTGGCGCACGCCGGCTTCGACCGCGGCGAGCGAGTTGGCCACCGCCTGGCCCGTATCGTCATGCGTGTGGACGCCGAGGTTTGCGCCCGGGATGCCGGACGCGATCACCTTGCCGACGATCTCGCGCACTTCCGAAGGCTGGGTGCCGCCATTGGTGTCGCAAAGCACCACCCAGCGCGCGCCGGCGTCGTAAGCCGCCCTGGCGCAGGCGAGCGCATAGTCGGGATTGGCCTTGAAGCCGTCGAAGAAATGCTCGCAGTCGAGCATCGCTTCCTTGCCCGCCTTCACCGCCGCCTCGATGGAAGCCTTGATCGCCTCGATGTTTTCCTCATTGGTGCAGCCAAGCGCCACGCGCACGTGATAGTCCCAGCTCTTCGCCACGAAGCAGATCGCATCCGACTTCGCCTGCAGAAGCGCGGCCAGCCCCGGATCGTTGGAGGTCGAGACGCCGACACGCTTGGTCATTCCGAAGGCGACGAATTTCGAGCCCCGCGTGCGCTTGCGGTCGAAGAAGGCGGTGTCCGTCGGGTTGGCGCCCGGATAGCCGCCCTCGACATAGTCCATGCCGAACTCATCGAGCATGCCGGCGATCGCGATCTTGTCCTCGACGGAAAAGTCGATCCCCGGCGTCTGCTGGCCATCGCGCAATGTCGTGTCGAAGAGATAGAGGCGGTCTTTTGTCATTGGAAACACTCGAAAGGTCGCGATCCTTCGCGCCCCCCTCTGTCCTGCCGGACATCTCCCCCACGAGGGGGGAGATCGGCTGTCGCCTCGACTTTCGCCAATCGCCAGCGTAGCACGTTGGCGAAAGTAAAGCGGCCGGCCAATCTCCCCCCTTGTGGGGGAGATGTCCGGCAGGACAGAGGGGGGCAACGTAGAGCGCCAACAATCATCATGATTTTCCTGCAAACCTGTCCGTCGCGCGGATCAGTTGGTCGAGGATGCCCGGCTCCGAATAGGCATGGCCGGCCCCTTCGATCAGATGGAACTCGGCCTCCGGCCACGCTTTGTGAAGTTCCCAGGCATAACGCGCCGGGCACGGCATGTCGTAGCGGCCGTGAATGATGACGCCGGGAATGCCCTTCAGCCTTTGCGCTTCACGAATGAGCTGCCCTTCCTCGAGCCAGCCCGCATGCACGAAATAGTGGTTCTCGATGCGGGCAAACGCGATGGCGTAATCCTCCTCGCCGAACTTGCCGCTGGTCTCGGGCTCGGGCAGCAGCGTGATCGTCTCGCCTTCCCAGAGGCTCCAGGCGCGCGCCGCCTCGACCTGCGCCTTGCGGTCCGACCCGGTCAGACGCTTGCGATAGGCGGCGATCATGTCGCCGCGCTCGGCCGGCGGGATCGGGGCGACGAAACGTTCCCACTTGTCGGGAAACATCTCCGACACGCCGAACTGATAATACCAGGCAAGCTCGGCTTTGGTCAGCGTGTAAATCCCGCGCAGCACCAGCTCGCTCACGCTCTGCGGGTTGTTCTGAGCGTAGGCCAGCGCCAGCGTCGAGCCCCAGGAGCCGCCGAACACCAGCCATTTGGCGAACCCCGCCATCTCGCGCAGCCGCTCGATGTCGGCGACGAGGTGCCAAGTGGTGTTGGCCTCGAGGCTGGCATTCGGCGTCGACTTTCCGCAGCCGCGCTGGTCGAAGAGGATGACGTCGTAGAGTTTTGGGTCGAACAGCCGCCGGTGTTTCGGCGACATGCCGCCGCCTGGCCCGCCATGCAGGAACACGGCAGGCTTGCCGCCTTTCGTGCCGACGCGCTCCCAATAGATCCGGTGGCCGTCGCCGACGTCGAGCATGCCGCTGTCGAACGGCTCGACCTCGGGATAGAGCGTGCGCAGATCGGTCATGCTGGTCCCTTCGGCCATGCGGCCGTTTCCTCATCCGGATGCTGGTGGTTGACCACGGAGGCCAGGAAGGCCGAGTTCGCCGCCGCCTCCTTCTCCGGCCGGCCGGGCAAATCGTGCAGGTGGGCAAAGAAGGAAAGCTTGTCGGCCGGATTGAGCTCGACCGTCGGCGGCGCGAGCTCCGGATCGTCGAGCGCGCCGATGGCGATCTCGACGCCGCCCTCATATTCATAGGTCAGCGGCGTGCCGCATCTGGCGCAGAAGCCGCGCTTCACCAAATTCGAGCTGGCAAAGCGCGATGGCTGCCCGCGCGTCCATTCGAGCCCCTTGGCCCCGACCAGCGGCCCGAAAAAGCCGCCGAACGCCTTCTGGCACATGCGGCAATGGCAGATCGAGGCGCGTCCCAGCCGGGCGATGCGAAACCGCACCGCGCCGCACTGGCAGCCGCCTGTGGCCGCGACGCTCATTGCCGATCCTCCGGCGGCCACCGATCCGTGTCGTGGTCGGGGTGCTGGAAGGAGACGAGAGTGGCGAGGAACGGCGCCGAGCCGATGTCCTGCATCGTGTCCTCGCCGGGCAATGCGTGGATGCCGTCGACATAAGGCAGCTTCGCCTCGGTGCCCCACTGGATGGTCGGCGCGATCTCTTCCGGGTGGTCGAAAGCGGCGATCGCCAGGGCGACGCCGTCCGGTGCCTCGTAAGACAGCGGCGTGCCGCAATCGCCGCAGAAGCCGCGCCACGCTGCATTCGAGGACTGGAACTTCTTCGGCCGGCCCCGCGTCCAGGTGAGCTTGGCCTCGCGCACCGAAACCAGCGGGAGGTAAAAATTCCCGCTCGCCTTCTGGCACATCCGGCAATGGCAGACGGAAGCATCACCCAGCGCGCCTTCGACATGGAAGCGCACCGCGCCGCACTGGCAGCCGCCGGAATATTGAGGCCGGTTGTCGAGACTCATCGCTGGCGCTCCGCCTGATCTTGCCTATTCCGGCGCGTGGCAGACGGCTTCGACATTGTTGCCGTCCGGGTCGAGCACGAAGGCGCCGTAATAGTCCGGGTGGTAGTGCTCACGGATGCCGGGCGCGCCGTTGTCACAGCCGCCGGCGGCCATGGCCGCCGCATGGAAGGCGTCGACCTGGGCACGGTTCTCCGCCGTGAAAGCATAGTGCCGGCCGGGGCCGGTGTCGCTGCTTTCGGAAAGCCAGAAGTCCGGCTTCTTGCGGCCGTAGCCGCCGATGTGTTTCCCGCCGGTGTGCTCCATCGGCACCATCATCAGCAGTTTCGCGCCGATGGCGCCCATCGCCGCGTCATAGAACCGCTTCGACGTCTCCCAGTCGGAGACGTTGAGGCCTACGTGATCGATCATGGTTGCGATCCTTCTGCTTGCTGAAGCTGCAGGCCGGCGCTCGCTGGCGTGTTCAAGCCAGCGACGGTGATGATGTGCTGACAGACCCCATCGATGTCGCCAAGCACGTCGTCATTCCAGAAGCGCAGGACGGTCCAGCCGTCTTTCTCCAGCCGTTGAGTTCTGGTTGCGTCAACGGTCGACTGCCCTGCTTCGCCGTGTTGCGAACCGTCTAGCTCAACGATCACTCTCTTGTCGGCGCAAGCGAAGTCAGCAATGTAGCCCGCAATCGGCACTTGCCTGCGGAAGCCCAATCCCATCAGCCGATGTGCCCGCAACTCGTTCCATAGCTTGAGCTCGGCATCGGTCATCTGCCGACGCATCGACTTTGCGTTTGTACGATTGCGATGGCTGACAAGCGTGTGCGGCATCGTCAGACCCCTACCTCGGAGGGCGTGGAGGTCAGCGCTCTACGTTGCCCCCCTCTGTCCTGCCGGACATCTCCCCCACAAGGGGGGAGATTGGCCTTCATCGCGACTTTCGCCAATCGCCAACGTTGCCGATTGGCGAAACCAAAGCGGCCGGCCGATCTCCCCCCTCGTGGGGGAGATGTCCGGCAGGACAGAGGGGGGCGCTGTCCCGCCGACCTTCCAGCGAAAAACCTCACCGCTTCACCTCCCAGGTCGTGATGCGCTCGCCGGTGGCGGCATCCTTGCCGTCCTTGAGCTGAATTCCCTGCGCCAGCAACTCGTCGCGGATGCGATCGGCTTCCGCCCAGTTCTTCCCGCGAATGAAGGCCAGCCGCGTCTCGATCGCCTTGAGCACGATCGGCTCGGCCACCGCGGCTTCCGCGAAGCTGAAGCCCATGAAGAGAAGCGCAGCCTTCAACTCGGCCGCAGCATCGGCGCTGGCCAGCTCGGACAGGAACTGGAAAGCCGCCGGCGTTGCCAGATCATCCGCAAGCGCAGCGACAAATCCGGCCGGCAGAGGCGCTTCGCGAGCCGCGGCGTCGGCGATGCGCTTCCATTTGCGCAAAATGTTTTCCGCCTCCTCCAGCTTGCGCAAGGAGAAGTCGATCGGCTCGCGGTAGTGCGTCATCAGCATGGCGAGCCGCAGCACCTCGCCGGGCCATTTGCGCCCGCCAAAACTTTCCGTCTCGAGCAGCTCGTTGATGGTGAAAAAATTGCCCAGGCTCTTGGACATCTTCTGCCCTTCGACCTGCAGGAAGCCGTTGTGCATCCAGACCTGCGCCATCGTCTGCGTGCCGTGAGCGCAGCGCGACTGTGCGATCTCGTTCTCGTGATGCGGAAAGATCAGGTCGAGCCCGCCGCCATGGATGTCGAAGACCTCGCCGAGATAGGCGGCACTCATGGCCGAGCATTCGATGTGCCAGCCCGGGCGCCCCCTGCCCCACGGGCTCGGCCAGCCCGGCTCGTCGTCGGCAGAAAGCTTCCACAGCACGAAGTCGCCCGGGTTCTTCTTGTGCGCATCGACGGCGACGCGCGCGCCGGCCTGCTGCTCGTCGAGCGGCCGTTTGGAAAGCTCGCCATAGTCCGGCATCGAGGCGGTATCGAACAGCACCTCGCCCCCTGCCACATAGGCATGGCCGTTGGCGATCAACCTGCGGATCAGCGTGATCATGTCGGCGCGGCCGTCGCTGCGCGGCGACACGAATTCGGTGGCGCGCGGCTCGTGGGTCGGCTCAAGGCAGCCGAGCGCCTGAACGTCCTTGTGGAACTGATCGGCGGTCTTCTCCGTGACGCGGCGGATCGCCTCGTTGAGCGACAGCGTGCCGGCCGCGATCTCGGCACCGAAATCGCGCAAGGCGCGCGCGTTGATCTTGTCGTCGACGTCGGTGATGTTGCGCACATAAGTCACGTGGTCGGCGCCGTAGACGTGGCGCAGCAGCCGGAACAGCACGTCGAAGACGATCACCGGCCGCGCATTGCCGATATGGGCGAAGTCGTAGACCGTCGGGCCGCAGACATACATGCGCACGTACTCACGCTCGAAGGGAACAAAGTCCTGCTTCGTGCGCGTCAGCGTGTTGTAGAGCCGCAAGCCTTTGAATGCGTTGGACATGGATCCCGTTCACCTGTCTGGCGCCCGACCTTGTCCGAAAAGTCTGCACTTTGCGGAGTCGGGCTCCGGCCTGCTGGCCTCGGCGTTTGCTTGTTCTTTGGATGAAAGAGGGCGAAAACGTCCGGACCAGCGATTGCCGCTAGCCAATAATGCAAATGCCGATGATGGCGAAAGACGTTTTCATCGCGGCCCTTATGGCTTCGACATGCCGGAACGTCAAGACTGCAAAGCTTTTGCCTGCCGCATTCGTCTCACAATGGGAGCGTATCTTCCCTGCCCATTCAACTGATGTGTTTTGGAGACTTTCATGAACCGCAGAATCTTCGCCCTGGCGCTGGCCGGCTCGATCGCTTTTCCGGCGCTCGCCGCCGCGGACAACCCGCCCCCGCGCATCGTCGTGATGGGTGAAGGGCAGGCGACCGTCGCGCCGGACATGGCGCTGCTCTCGCTTTCGGTGATGCGCGAGGCCCTGTCGGCGCGCGAAGCGCTCTCCGCCAACAACGAAGCGATGGCGGCGGTGATCGCCGCGATGAAGTCGCTCGGCATCGAAAGCCGCGACCTGCAGACGGCCGGCATCCAGATCGCCCCGCGCTACAATTACGTGAACAAGCCGGACGGCACCCAGGAGGCCACGCTTGCCGCCTACCAGGTGACCAACACCATCTCGATCCGTGTGCGCGATCTTGCCAAGACCGGCGAGGTCATCGACCGCGCCGTCTCGCTCGGCGTGAACCAGGGCGGCGGCATCTCCTTCGTCAACGACAAGCCCGAGGCGACCGTCACCGAGGCGCGGCGGCGCGCGGTCCAGAACGCCATGGAAAAGGCGAAGACGCTGACGGAAGCGGCCGGCGTGCAGCTTGGGCGCATCCTCGAAATCTCCGAGATGTCCATGAACCCGCCGCCGATGCCGTTCATGCACAAGGCGCTCCCGGAGGACGCGGCCGTGCCGGTCGAAGCCGGCGAGAACTCCTACATGGTTCAGGTGAACGTCACCTTCGAGCTGCGTTGAGCCAAACGCCACGAGAAAAGGCCGGGGGCTCGCGCCACCCGGCCTTTTCTTTATGCTTGCAGTCTCAGGTCAGCCGATGACCGGGCAGCGTCCGTAGCGGCCGAAGGTGATGAACTCGCGCTCGCCGCCTATGCGGCCGCGCACGGTGATCGACCGGCGGCTGGTGTCCACGACGCGCGCGTTGCGCAGGCCCATGCGGGAAGCCTTGCGGACAGCTTCGCCCTGGCTGCAGGTCGCGCGGTCCCAGTGACGGTCGCGGTCCCAGTGGCGGCGCGAATGGCCGCTGTCGCCGAACTGCAGGCCGAAGCTGCCGCCGTCGCGGTCGCCGAAGCGCAGATAGACGCCGCCGCCGTCACCGGCCTGGGCAGCCATGGGGGCCAGCGTTACGCCGCTGAGGCCCACCAGGGCGGAAAGGGTGAGTATCTTGAGGGTCTTCAACATTGTTTTTCTCCTTCGCGGGCGGGCTCCTGAACTCCATGCCTGGAGCGCCGATTGAACATTGACTGACTACGGCTGAACCTGACGCTAACCCGTTGTTCATCTGGGGTTCAGGTTCGCACGAACGCGGACCTCGTTCGCCGCCTCAACGCGTGAAATGCATTGCGGTTTCGCGCGGAAATTTGCCGGCTGTAACGTTCTGTAACGTGTAGCGACATTGCCCCAAGTCAGGACTACGGCTTGCGGGCGTCAGGGCTCGTTTTCGAGCACATGCTCGAAATACTCTTCCAGATCCTCGAAATCGCTTTCCAGCGCCGTGACCCGCCCACGCACCGAAATACCGGCCTCGTGCACCGTCTCGGGCCGGCCGGAAACCAGCGGATGCCACCATTCGAGGTCCTTGCCTTGCGCAACCAGCCGATAGGCGCAGCTCGACGGAAGCCATGAAAGCGTGCGCACGTTCTGAGGCGTCAGGCGCACGCAATCCGAGACTTTCCTGGAGCGGTTGGCATAGTCGCTGCAGCGGCAGCTGCCCGCATCGAAGAGCCGGCAGCCGATGCTCGTCCAGTGGATCTCGCCCGTGTCTTCATCCTCGAGCTTGGCGAGGCAGCATTTGCCGCAGCCGTCGCAAAGCGATTCCCATTCGGCCTTGCTCAGCGCCTCGAGCGGCTTGGTTTTCCAGAAAGGTTGCGGCATCGCGCCGATGTGGGCGCTTGTTCGGGTCAGGTCAAGCAGCATCGTGAACCGGGCAGTCCTGCGCAGAGCGGCCGGCCGCCTTTTTCTGCCCCGATTCCGGGCCCGAGCCTGACACATTCCTGTGCTTTGCTGCAATTGTCCCCATTGGTCGCTCCAATGGCGGTCGTTCCCTGCCCCATCCCGAATTCCGGGATCGAGGCCGTGCGCCCGGTCGGGACTGCACCCCGGCCGGGCGTCCTCCTCCCGATACAACATGTCTCATACGAGCGTCGGAACGAAATCACGCGCCGTGGGTTTGGCGCTGCGAAGGGATCCCACAGGAGACAAGAAGAATGAAACGCCACAAAACATGGCTGCTGGCAGGTTCGGCTGTCAGCCTGCTGCTTGCTGCAGCGGGCACGTCGTCGGCCGCCCCGGCAAGGCCAGAGGCTGCCGGGGTCCCCGACCGCGCAATCATCCTCGCCCAGGCGGACACGGAAGAAACCAGCGAAGAGGAGCAACAGCGCCGCAAGGAAGAGGCCGAGGAGGCGCCAGCCGAGGAAGCAGCACCGGAGCAGCCGACGGCCGAGCAACCGCCCGCCGAGGCTCCCGCAGCCCAGCCAGCACCTGAGCCGGCGCCTGCACCCGAGGCTGCCCCCGAGCCGGAAGCCGCGCCTGAGGCCGAGCCAACGCCGGAGGCAGCGCCGACGCCTGAACCCGCCCCTGCACCCGAAGCCACCCCGGCGCCGGAGGCTGCTCCGGCTGAGCCCGCTCCGGAACCGGCGCCCGAGGCCGCACCCGCACCGGAAACCGCGCCGGCCGAGCCTGCACCGGAGACCGCGCCGGCGCCCGAGGCTGCGCCTGCTCCGGAAACCGCACCGGCCGAGCCTGCACCGGAGATCGCGCCGGCGCCGGAGGCTGCACCTGCTCCGGAAACCGCGCCGGCCGAGCCTGCACCTGAGGCTGCACCCGCTCCGGAAACCGCACCGGCTGAGCCCGCACCCGAGACGGCACCGGCGCCCGAGGCCACGCCTGCGCCCGAGGCACCGGCCGGCGAGGCCGCGCCGTCGGGCGAGACTGCGCCAGCACAGCCGGCGGAGCCGGCTCCTGGACAGGCCGGCGAGGCTCTGCCCGCGCAGCCGACCGAAGCCGTGCCTGGCGAAGCCGCCGCGCCGGCTCTGGACAGCGCCAAGGAAGCCACCCCGCCGGAAGGCCAGGCTCCTGCCGGTCAGGCGCCCGAGGGCCAGCCGGCCGCTCCTGCCGCCACCGAGCCCGCCGCACCGCCGCCCGCCGACGATGCCGCGGCGCAGGCCGAAGCCGCACGACCGGCGGAAATCGTGCCGCTCACGGCCGAGGAAGGCACGCGCATCGATGCACCTCCGCCGCCGGCTGAGCGGGCCCGTCCCGAGGGCGCCGAGGTGGTGCGCGCGTTCGAAGACCGCGTTGTCATCCAGTTCAACAACCAGATCTTCATCGAGAGCAGCGACCGGCCGCGCCTGAGGCGCAACGCCCGGGAAGTCTACTACGAAGAGCTGCGTGGCGGCCGCACGCGTGAGACCGTGGTGCGGGAGAACGGCGTGACCGTCGTCACCATCCGCAACCGCTATGGCGACGTCGTGCGCCGCGCGCGCATCATGCCGGACGGCCGGGAGTACGTGCTGGTCTATGTCGACGAGCGCGACTACGACCGCGAATGGCGAGATCCGGGTCTCGACCTGCCGCCGATGCGCCTCACCATCCCGGTCGAGGAGTACATCCTGGATGCCGAGCGGGTCGACGATCCGGACGACTACTACGTCTTCCTCGACGAACCGCCGGTCGAGCGGGTCGAGCGCATCTATTCGCTCGACGAGGTGAAACGGTCAGCCCGCATCCGCGACAAGGTCCGCCGCATCGATCTCGATACCATCACCTTCGAGTTCGGCTCAGCCGGCATTCCGGAGAGCGAAATCGAGAAGCTGCAAGGTGTCGCCGACGCGATCACGCGGCTGCTCGAGGAAAATCCGGCCGAGACCTTCCTGATCGAAGGTCACACGGACGCGGTCGGCTCCGATATCGCCAATCTGGCGCTGTCGGACCGAAGGGCGGACGCCGTGGCCGCCGCTTTGACCGAAGTCTTCGAGATCCCGCCGGAGAACCTTGCCACGCAAGGTTATGGCGAGCGGTATCTGAAGGTGAAGACCGAGAAGCCGGAGCGGGAAAACCGGCGCGTCGCGATCCGGCGCGTCACCCCGCTGGTAGCCCCGGTGGCGAGCGCGAACTGACAGCTCGCTCACGCAAGAAAAAGCACCGGCCGGCCATGAAGCCGGCCGGTGCATGCCGTGCGCAGGCTCTTGCAAAGCGCGGCCCCGCGCCCGACAAAGCGGTGAAAACTGGGAATCGCCGCTCAGATGAAACGTCTCGAACTCGCCATCGAATCCATCATCCTGGCCTCGCGCTGGCTGCTGGTGGTTTTCTACCTCGGGCTGGGGATCGCGCTTGCGGTCTATGCCGTCTCATTCGGCAAGAAGCTGTTCGTGTTCATCACCGCGGTGTTCACGCTCGACGACACCGGCATGATCCTGCAGATCCTCGGCCTGATCGATGCCGCGCTCGTCGCCAGCCTTGTCGTGATGGTGATCATCTCGGGTTACGAAAATTTCGTCAGCCGTTTCGACGACGGGCACGAGGGCGAGGTTCACTGGCTTGGGACGATCGATGTCGGCTCGCTGAAGATAAAAGTGGCTTCGACCATCGTCGCCATCTCCTCGATCCACCTCCTGCAGGTCTTCCTCAATCACAACCAGTTCACGCCCGAGCAGCTGATGTGGCTGACGATCATGCACCTTGCTTTCGTGCTCTCGGCGCTGTTCCTCGCCTATATCGACCGCGTCACCGCGCTGACCAAAGGCATGCTCGGCATCAAGAAGGACGACGGGCCGACAGTGTGAGGCGTGCCGCTTCGCAGGCGCGGCGTCTCGTCACCCAGGGCACGCAAAGCGCGCCCTGGTGCGCGGGACGCGCACCCTCCAGGAGGGCTATCCGAACGCCTTCGCCACCTTGGTCGGCGTCTTCGCGAACACCTCATCAGGCACGAAGAAATCGCCGGCCAGCGGCCCCTTGGCGTCCGGCGCGTATTTCGAGAAGTCGGTGACGCCGGCTTCGCGCAGGACCAGCTCGTCGATGAAGAAATTGCCCGTGGTCTCCCGCGACGGCCTGCTCACGATGGCGTGCGCCGCATCGGCCATGATCTCGGCCGAGCGGCTGATCGAGGCGACGGCCTGGCCGCCGAGCAGGTTGCGCACGGCAGCGGTGTCGATCGCCGTCAACGGCCAGAGCGAATTGACGGCGATGCCGTCCCTGGCGAACTCGGCGCTCATGCCGAGCGTGCACATCGACATGCCGAATTTCGCCATGGTGTAGGCGACGTGGTTCTTGAACCACTTCGCTTCCATGTCGAGCGGCGGCGCAAGATTGAGGATGTGCGGGTTCGCAGCCTTTTTCAGATGCGGGATGCACAGCTTCGACACCAGGAACGTGCCGCGCGTGTTGATCTGATGCATCAGATCGTAGCGTTTCATGTCGGTTTCCAGCGTCCCGGTCAGCTGGATCGCGCTGGCATTGTTGACGCATATGTCGATGCCGCCGAATTTCTCGACGGTCCTGGCGACCGCATCTGCGACCTGCGCCTCGTCGCGGATATCGCACAGGACCGGCAGCGCCTTGCCGCCCTCCTTCTCGATTTCCTGCGCCGACGTGTAGATCGTGCCCGGCAGCTTGGGATGCGGCTCGGCCGTCTTGGCCGCGATGGTGACGTTGGCTCCATCACGCGCGGCGCGCAGCGCGATCGCCAGCCCGATGCCGCGCGAACCGCCGGAAATGAACAGCGTCTTGCCCTGAAGCGACATCGCGGAAATCCTCCCCAAAATAGTCTGTGGTCAGGCTAACCGACGGGAAAGGCCGCGCAAGCCCTGTTTCAGGCCCGCAGCCCCTCCACGACATCGGTTGGAAACATTCCGCTCATATCGACGCCGCATCGCGTCGGCAGTAATCTTCGCCGGCTCTGGATTCGGGGGATTCTTCGATGAGCAACTCACACACCGTAACAACTTCCACGTCGTGGACCAGCCGCGTCGGCCGCTCGATCAGCGGCATCGCGATCGGCTTGATCCTCATCGTCGGCATGGTCGTCGGCCTCTTCTGGAACGAAGGCCGCGCCGTGCAGACCGCGCGCTCGCTGACCGAAGGCGCCGGTCTCGTCGTCTCCGTGCCGGCCGACAAGGTCGATCCGGCCAACGAGAGCAAGCTGGTGCACGTGACCGGGCCGGTCACGGCCGACACCCAGCCTTCCGACCCTGACTTCGCCATCACCGCGCCGGGGGTCCGCCTCGAGCGCACCGTGGAGATGTATCAGTGGATGGAGGAGGAAAAGACCGAGACCAAGAAGGAGCTCGGCGGCAGCGAGACCACGGTCACGACCTACACCTATACGAAAGGTTGGTCGGACGAGGCGCACAACTCCTCGAACTTCAACAACCCGACCGGGCATGAAAACCCGTCGATGGAGATTCATTCGAAGAACGAGCAGATCGCCGAGGGCAAGCTGGTCGCCTTTACCCTCGACCGTCCGGTGCTCGACCTGATTGGCGGCGAGAAGGCGTTGCCGCTCGATGCGGCCAAGCTCGCCGAGATCGACGCCGCCTATCCCGGCACCAAGCGCGTCAGCGTCACCGATGGGCGCATCTATCTCGGCTTCAACCCGACGCAGCCGGCGATCGGCGACTACCGCATCGGCTACGAGATCGTGCCGCTGCAGACGATCAGCGTGATCGGCCGCCAGTCCGGCTCGACGTTCACGGACTACCAGACCGAGGCCGGCGACGCGCTGCTGATGGTCGATCTGGGCAATGTGCCGGCCGACAAGATGTTTGCCGACGCGCAGTCGGCCAACGCCTTCCTCACCTGGATCCTGCGCCTGGTCGGCATCGTGCTGCTCGCTGTCGGTTTCGGCATGATCTTCGCGCCGCTCGCCGTCGTCGCCGACGTCATCCCGTTCGTCGGCTCGATCGTGCGCTTCGGCACGGGCCTGATCGCCTTCCTGCTGGCGATCGTGGTCGGCACGATAACGATTGCCATTGCCTGGTTCTGGTACAGGCCGCTGCTCTCGATCATCATCCTGGCCGTTGGCCTCGCGATCGCCGTCGGCGTCTATTACATCGGCAAGGCCAGGCGGAAAAACGCGCCCGCCCCCGCGCCCGGCGTGCCGCCGACAGCGACGGCCACGCCCACCTGAACGGGCAGCCTTCGATCGACGCAAAAAGGGCGGCAGGATGCCGCCCTTTTTTGTCTGGCAGCGACCCGGCACTCGGCTGGCTCGAAACGTTCGTCCGGCGTGCCAGCTTGGGGAGAGCCGTGACGCGATGCTAGTGCGGCGATCATGCTGGATGCATTGCCTCTCTCCATCGATGCCTGGTCGTTGGCCTTTCTTGTCGCGGTAGCCTTCGGCGCCGGCCTGGCGCGCGGCTTCTCGGGCTTCGGCGCGGCTTTGATCTTCGTGCCGCTTGCCAGCGCCACGGTGGGGCCGCAGGTCGCCGTGCCCCTTCTCCTCGTGGTCGACGGCGTGATGACGTTGGGTTTGATTCCAGCGGCCGTGCGTCTGGCCACCCGGCGCGACGTCGCGTTCATGACCGCCGGGGCCGTTGTCGGCGTTCCGCTTGGCGTCTACCTGCTGACCCGCCTCGATCCCGCGCTCATCCGCTGGTCGATCGCGGCGATCGTCGCACTGCTGCTGGCGCTGCTCATGTCGGGATGGCGCTATCACGGCACGCCGAAAGCTCCGATCACGGTTTTTGTCGGAAGCCTTGCAGGCCTGCTTTCGGGCGCAGCGCAGATCGGTGGCCCGCCGGTCGTGGCCTATTGGCTGGGCGGCGCCGTGCCGGCGGCCATCGTGCGGGCGAACATCATCTTTTACTTCGCGATCTCGACCGTGCTTTCGGCGGTCAGCTATCTCTGGGGCGACCTGATCACGCTCGAAGTCCTCGTTCTCGCGCTCTGCGTGGCGCCGCTCTACGGTCTTGGCTTGTGGTGCGGCAGCAGGTTCTTCGGCTTTGCCAGCGAGCTTGCGTTCCGCCGTATCTGCTACGCCATGATCGCCGCCGCAGCGGCCGCCAGCATGCCGATCCTGGACGGTGTCCTCCGGTAGCTCTGCAGAGCGCTCTATCGCAACCCACCGGCGGCGCGACCAGGCGCCGGCCCGATGTAACGTGCTCGCGGCCGGATCAGCGTCTCGGATGCCAGTTGCTCGATGGCATGCGCAATCCACCCGGCCGAGCGGGCGATGGCGAAGAACGCCGTCTCGTGCCCAATCGGAAGGGCGAAGAAGCGCATCATCACCGCCAGCGCGTAGTCGATGTTCGGGTGGAGTCCGGTCGCCTCGGTGATCAGCCCCGGCGCTTCGATGGCAAGCCGCGGGTCGGCACCCGCTTTTGCAAGCACGGCGAGCAGGCTGTCGGCGCGTGGGTCGCCATTGCGGTAGATGACGTGGCCGAAGCCGGGGATGCGGTCGCCGATGGCGATGCGCTCGCGGATTTTGGCCGCCGCGTCGCCTGCGGCGAAATCCGCCACCATATGCGCGGCGAGCGGCCCTGCCCCGCCATGCTTCGGCCCCTTGAGCGCCACCAGGCCGGCCACCAGCGCGTCGTAGAGATTGATGCCGGTCGAGACGGCGCAGCGCACCGTCCAGGTCGAAGCGTTGAGCTCATGATCGGCCAAAAGCACGAGCGCGCGCCGGAACAGCGCCTCGGCGTGGCTGCTCGCGGGCGCCCAGGCCGCCGCCACCTGCCGATGAATCGGCAGGCTGTCGGGCCTGGTGCCGAGAATGCCGGCGGCGAGCAGGCGCATGGCGCGCGCCCCGACCTCGGCGCGGCCCTCGCGCGACCGGTTGAACGCGCGAGGATCCGCACTGCCGGCCAGCGCGAGCAGCGCCGCCGCACGCGGGATCGGCGCCTCGGCGGCCGTGGCAGCGGCGACCGCACGCATGGCATCGCTCATCACCGGCAGGTTGCCGGGCGCGAACGGGTCGGCATCGCTGACGTCCCAAAGCAGCGTGGCCGCCTGTTCCAACGTCGCCTGCTCGGCCAGCACGACGGCGTTCACGCCGCGATAGATCGAGCCTTCGCTGGTGATCGTCGAGATCGCCGAATCCAGCACCGGCGGCTCTGCCTCGCCACCACGACCGGCTGCGGCCGGGTCGCGGCGGGCGAGCAGCGCACGCACGTCGTCGGCCCGGTAGCGCCTGGCGCGCGGGTCATCCGACGGTTCGGAGCGGATGAAGCCGCGGCTGACATAGGCGTAGAGGGTCGCCGGCGACACCGACAGTTCGCCGGCGGCTTCGCGGGCGGAGAGGTAAAGCGGCTCAGCGGATTTTTTCATATTGATCAAGCTAATCAAGATTGATCAATATGAAAAGGCGGCCGATCTTGTTGCATCGCAGCAAAGGAACGGGCCATGACCCTTTATCAGAAATCCGCCGGGCTGGACGGCGTCACGGCGGCCGTCACCGCCCTTTCGCATGTGGACGGCGAGGCCGGCGAGCTGATCATTGCAGGCAGCCGGGTGGCCGAGCTGGCGCGGCAGGCCGATTTCGCGAGCATGGCCGCGCGCCTGCTGGCGACCGCGCAGGAGGCGAGGTCGCCGATCTCGGCGCAGCGCTCGCCGAGGCGCGGCTGATCGCCTTCGAGAGGCTGCGCAAGCTGCTGCCGGCTACGGAAAACCTGTCGATCGGCGACGGCTTCCGCGCGGCGGTCGCCGCAATTGCGCCCCAGCCCGGACTGGCCGACCCGTCGGTCATTCTGGGCGCCCTGCCCGTGCTTGCGGCGGCTTTGGTCCGCCGCGCCGCCGGCCTGGAACCGGTCGGGCCCGACGCCAGGCTCGGCCATGCGGCGGACCTGCTGCACATGCTGCGCGGCGTGCCTGCCTCCGCCGCCGAGGCCAAGGCGCTCAATGCCTATCTCGTCACGGTCAGCGACCACGGCATGAACGCCTCGACCTTCGCCGCCCGCGTCGTCGCCTCGACCGAGGCCGATCTCTTCATGGCGGTGACCGCCGCGTACTGCGCGCTGACCGGCCCGCTGCATGGCGGTGCGCCCGGGCCCGTGCTCGACATGCTCGACGCGATCGGGTCGCGCGAAAACATTCCCGCCTGGGTCGACGCCGCGCTCGACCGCGGCGAGCGGCTGATGGGTTTCGGCCACCGCATCTACAAGGTGCGCGATCCGCGCGCCGACGTGCTGAAGGGCGCGATCGAGGGTCTCGGCCCAGGCAGTGCCGATCTGGGCCTCGCGGCCGAAGTCGAGGCTTATGCGCGCGAGGCGCTGGCGCGCAGGAAGCCGGGACGGCGGCTCGACACCAATGTCGAGTTCTACACGGCGATCCTGCTCGGCGCGCTGAAGATCCCGCGCGAGGCGTTTACGCCGGTCTTCGCCGTCGGCCGCGCCGCCGGCTGGATCGCGCATGCGATCGAGCAGCGGCGGACCGGGAGGCTGCTCCGTCCGAGCTCGGTCTATGTCGGGGCAATTCCCGACTGAGAGGCCAATTCCGCCCGGCCGGCAGTCGCAGGTTGATGATGACTGTTGCATGTGGTCTCCTCCCATCAAGGGAGACCGCGGCATGTTTGAGCGCTTCATCGAGAACTGGGTGTATGGCGGCGCGCTTTCCGGCATTGCCCTGCTGATCGTCGCGGTCGGGATCGCGGCCCAGAGCGGTGTGGCGTTGCTGGCGGTGTTTCTCCTCTTGCCGATCTACATGCTGCATCAGCTCGAAGAGCACGCCGGGGACCGGTTCCGGCGCGTCGTCAACGAGCGGATCGGCGGCGGGATCGAGGTGCTCACGCGCTTCGATGTCTTCATCATCAACGTGGTCGGAGTCTGGGGCGTGTTCGCCCTGGTCTTCGCGCTTGCCGCAACGGTCGATGTCGGCATTGGCCTCATCGCCGCCTATACGACGCTGATCAATGCGGTGGCCCACACGGCCCAGGCGGTTCGTCAGCGGTCCTCCAATCCCGGCCTCGTGACGGCGCTCCTGCTTTTTGTGCCGGCCGGCCTGTGGACGGTGCTGTCGGTCAGCCGCGACAGCCCGGGCTGGACCTGGCATGTGATCGCAATCGCCTGCGGCATCCTGCTTCACGCGCTGATCATGGTCCGTGTCGTCGGCAATTTGCGCCGCGGCCGCGCACCCGCCGTTTGACAGGTCCAGTTGACAGGCGGCACGGCTGGTGGCCTGCTTGGGGCCATGTCGATCGAATTCCTGCTCACCACGCTGATCATCGTCGCTTCACCCGGCACCGGCGTCATCTACACGCTCGCCGCCGGGCTTTCGCGCGGCAGCCGCGCAGCCGTGCTTGCCGCCTTTGCCTGCACGATCGGCATCGTGCCGCATTTGATCGCCGCAATGATGGGGCTGGCGGCGCTGCTCCACACCAGCGCGCTGCTCTACGACATCGTCAAATATGCCGGCGTCGCTTACCTGCTGTGGATGGCCTGGCAGACCTTGCGGGAGAACGGCGCGCTGAAGGTCGAGACGAAATCCGATGCGCGCTCGTCGGTGCGGGTGGTGATCGACGGTGTGCTGGTCAACATCCTCAACCCGAAACTGTCGATCTTCTTCGTGGCCTTCCTGCCGCAATTCATCGCCGTCGGCGAGCCGAACCCGCTCAACCGCATGCTGGAGCTGTCGGGTGTGTTCATGGCGATGACGTTCGTCATTTTTGCCATTTACGGCCTGTTCGCGGCGGCGATGCGCGACCATGTCGTCACCCGCCCCGCCGTGATGGCCTGGATGCGGCGCACTTTCGCCGCCGCCTTCGTCGCGCTCGGCGCACGCCTTGCGCTGCAGGAACGCTAAAGTTACCGGAGGGCCGGCGCGCGCCCTCCCTTTCTCCGGCCTCCGTCGAGCGAGCTTTCAACCATCCGCTAATATTCGAGGGTTTAGCTAAGGCGTCGCAAACGCGGGGGACGCCATGCAACGACGGAATTTCATCAAGGGCCTTGCCTTGCTTGGCCTCTGCCCGCTCTGCACGAGGGCCGGCATCGCCGCAGACGCAGGCCATCAGTGGAGCTATGAGGGCGAAACGGGCCCCGATCATTGGGGCGAGATGGGCGCCGAGAACGCCGCCTGCTCGGCCGGCATCCAGCAATCGCCGCTCGACATAACCGGGGCGATCAAGGCCGATCTCCCGGCGATTTCGATCGGATGGAAGAAGGCCGACGGCACGATCCTGAACAATGGCCACACCATCCAGGTCAATCTGCCGGCCGGCAGCGCGCTGACGCGCGGCGGCAAGACCTACGAGCTGCTGCAGTTCCACTTCCACGGGCCGAGCGAACATTTGGTCGAAGGCAAGACATTTCCGATGGAAGTGCATTTCGTGCACAGGGACGCGGCGACCGGAGCGCTAGGCGTGCTGGGCGTGTTCATGGTGCCAGGCGCCGTCAATGCGACTTTTGCAGGCCTTGCAGCAGCCTTCCCTGCCGAGGCCGGACAGCAAGTGCCGCTTGCCGATCTGGATCCCGCCGGCATGCTGCCGTCGACGCTCGACTATTGGACCTACGAGGGTTCGCTGACGACGCCGCCCTGCAGCGAGATCGTCGACTGGATGGTCGCGATGCAGCCGATCGAGGTTGCCTCGGCCGATATCGAAAGATTTGCGGCTCTGTTCAAGATGAACGCTCGCCCGGCGCTCGCGCCGAACCGTCGCTTCATCCTGAGTTCGCTCTGAACCATTGCGGGGCGGCGGCGCGTGCCACCGCCGCCGTCCCGTGCTATCCTGGCCGCATGAACGAGCACGCGACCACGTTCTATCCTCCTCAGCCGGAGACGACGCAAGCCGCCGATGGCATGCCGCGCCGTGCGTGGACCGTCGCCGAGATCGAGGCGATGCAAGCCGCGGGAATCATCGATGAGGACGAGCGCTTCGAGCTGATTGGCGGAGAGATCGTGCCCATGCAAGCCAAGGGCGGACGGCATGAGCTCGTGAAGGTCGAGCTGAACCGGCATTTCCAGCGTATCGTTGACGACGATATGTCCATCGCACCCGAGACGACCCTGCGGCTCGATGCGAAGAACTTCGTAGAGCCCGATTTCTGCATGTTCCCGCGGACCATCTTCCCCGGCGACATGCGCGGTCACCACGTGTTGCTGGCTGTTGAAATCGCCGACTCGAGCCTCTCCTACGACCGAGGCCGCAAGATCGGTATCTATGCCGCTTTCGGTATCCCGGAAGTATGGGTCATCAACGCCAACAGTCTGGTCACCCATATCTACCGGCACCTCGGCGCCGAAGGCTACGGCACGCAGATCGATGTCGGGCCGGTCGAGGAGGTCGCTTCGATGCGCGTGCCGACGATCCGCATGTCTCTCGCCCGCCTCGGTCTTGAGCCGCTCTGAGCCAGGTCCTCCGATTGCCGCAGACCGTCGTCACCATCGCCACGAAAGGCCCCGGCCTCTACGAGTTCACCGACCGCGCCGAGGCATTCGTGGCTGGCGCCGGCACCGGCCTGCTGACTCTGTTCTGCCGCCATACCTCCTGCTCACTGCTCGTCCAGGAGAACGCCGACCCGGCGGTGAAGCGCGACATCAACGCTTACTTCCGGCATCTGGCGCCGTCGCTGGAGGATGCCTCGATGGCCTTCCTCACCCATAGGACGGAGGGGCCGGACGACATGCCGGCGCATATCAGGACCGCGCTCACCGCCGTATCGATCTCAATCCCGGTGACGGCAGGACACCTTGCGCTCGGCACCTGGCAGGGCATCTATTTGTTCGAGCATCGCGACCGGCCGCACAGCCGGGAGGTCGTGCTGCATCTTTCCGCCTGACCCTCGCGCCGCCCGCGCATCTCGGGTAAAGCGGAAGAAAGACAAGGGAGCGAGCCATGTCCTTCCTCAAGCGCCTGTTCGGTGGCGGCGGCAGTGATTCCCCGGATGGCAGCACGGCCGTGGCCGCGGAGGCCGAGCACAAGGGATTCACGATCAAGGCAACGCCCTTCAAGGAGGGCGGCCAGTTCCAGACCTGCGGCGTCATCTCGAAGGAAATCGGCGGCGTGCTGAAGGAGCACCGTTTCATCCGTGCCGATCGTTTCGCCTCGCTCGAGGACGCGGCCAATCACGCCATCGTCAAGGGCCGCCAGGTGATCGACGAGCAGGGCGAGCGTTTGTTCGGGTAATGGAGGGCGGGCGTCCCGCACTCCATTCAACGGACTCAGGGCGGCGAGACGCCGCCCCTCCGGCTCACGGCTCGGGCAGTGTGACGAACACGCCGTGCCAGGCGGCCGAGTCGACCGCCGAAGACCAGCTCGACGTCATGTACAGCACCGCGACCGAACCGGCGTTGCCGGGCGGGTCGATCACATCGGCGATCCATAGGCCGACAGCGCAATCGCCGGCGGGCATGTCGTAGCTGTGCGTGGTCTTCGCGCGGCCGACATCCTTGATCTCCGGATAGGTTCGGGTCGCAATCACGTCGAACGTCACCCGCTTCTGGCGGCGCGGAGGATCGGAATTCACGCAGTCCTCCGGGTCCGGATCGGGCCGCGCGTCGAGCGTGTAGGAAAGCTGCTGGTCCGGAATGGCGCTCGGCAGCGTCATGTGAACGGCAAAGACGAGCGGCGCAGCACGGCTTTCGCCCGGGGAGCGCTGGGTGAGCGGGACACCTGCAAGGCGCCGGCCGAACGTGCCTATCCTGAGATCGGCGAGCCTTTGCCGCGCCTGCTCATGCACAAGCGCCCGGATACGGTCGTGGTCCGGGTCGCCGTCCGGCGTAACGATCGTATCGAGGTCAGCCGCAAAGCCGCCGGCAAGCCACGGCGCCTCGCCGTTCGGTCCGTCGGCGAGCACCCCGAACGGAAAGCCCGCAGCCGGCTGATTGGTCTGCCGGTCGATGACCACGATGGCAGCGCTGAGCGCGCCTGAGGCGAGGTCGAAACCGAACTGCTCGTAAGCGAAATAACGGCCCTCCGGCGAAAAACCCAGGATTGCGGCATCCGGGGCATCCGATTGCTCGCGCGCCAGGCCCGCGCCGGCGGCGAGCATAAAGGCCAGGCAAAGCAGGATTCGCGTCATTGTCTTCCCGATCGAGCGGTCAACGGTGATAGGGACCTCCGGGCAAACCTGCGCTTGCGGCTCTTGTCAACCCGCAAGCTTTATTCTAGCACTAGAATATGCTGACGAATGCTGAACTGGCGATCCTCGGTCTCGTCGCGGAAGCGCCGTCGCACGGATATGAGATCGAGCGACGCATCGAAGAGCGCGGCATGCGGGAATGGACCGAGATCGGCTTCTCCTCGATCTACTTCCTGTTGAAGAAGCTGATGGCGCGCGGGCTGGTCGAGCAGGCCGGCATCGATGCCTCCAACCCACGTGCGCGAAAAACCTTTCGGCTGACCTCTGCCGGCCTGGCGCTGCATGGGGAAGAGACGCGACGCGCCATCGCCGAGCCGCATCGGATCTTTCCGGCGCTGCTTGTCGGCCTCGCCAACTGGCCGGCGCTCGCGCCCGAAGCGAGCGCAGCAGCGCTTGCCGCGCGCGATGCAGCCCTGGCCGACGAGTTTGCAAGGCTCGCTGCCCGCCGGGACGCCGGCGGGCAGCTCCCGCCCTTCGTCGCGGCGATGTTCGGATACAGCCTCACCATGATCGAAGCCGAGCGGGCCTGGTTGAAAACGGCGCGCGCGACATTGGAGGAAACAACGATGCAGAAGATCGATTTCCGCAAGACGCTAAAGAAGCTGTACGGCCCGCCGGCGGGAAAGTTCGAGATCATCGACGTGCCGGCGATGAACTTCTTCATGGTCGACGGGCACGGCGATCCGAACAAGGCGCCCGCCTACAGGGAGGCGGTGGAAGCGCTTTACTCCGCTTCCTACACGCTGAAATTCATGTGCAAGAAAGAGTTGGCGCGCGACTACACGGTGCCGCCGCTCGAAGGGCTCTGGTGGGCGGATGACATGGAGACCTTCATCAGCCGCCAGAAGGACAAATGGTCGTGGACCATGATGATCATCGTGCCCGACTTCATCGATCGGGAAACCGCCATGCGCGCGGTTGCCGAGGCCGCGCGCAAAAAGGAGCTCCCTGCCCTGTCAAGGCTGCGCGTCGAGCGGCTCGATGAAGGCAGGTCGGTGCAGACCATGCATGTCGGCTCCTACGACGAGGAGGGGCCGACGCTGCAGCGGCTGCACAAGGAGTTCCTGCCGCAGAACGGCCTCGTCGAAACCGGCCACCACCACGAGATCTACCTCGGCGATCCGCGCAAGACCGCGCCGGAGAAGCTGAAGACGATTTTGCGACAGCCGGTGAAGGCAAAATGAGTGAGGAGTGAGGATGCCCGTGTCTCACTACTCACCATCGATCACGGCGTTTCTGCCGCCACCTTCAGCTTGGCGAGGCCCCTCTCGTAGTCCGCGCCGATCCAGCGGTCGAACATCAGGCCGAACCAGCGCGCGGCGATTCCGTCCAGCGGACTGCGGAACGTCCAGGTGGCCTTGGTGCCCGTTGCCGTCGGCTCGAGGTCCCAGCCCGCGATCGCCTTGCCCATGCCGGCGAAATCGAGCTCGGCGGCGACGTGTTGCGGCGGGTCGTACTCGACGATGGTCTGGCTGCCGCTGCCGACGTCCGGATTCGTCGAGGTCCAGCTCATCTTCTGCCCGACGCCGCTCTCCGGCCCCGTGAACGTGTATTGCGTGCTGGGATCGAGATCCGCCCAGGGAGAAAACTCCTGAAAGCGGCGCATGTCGCCGACAATGGCAAAGACCTTTTCGGGCGGTGCGGCGATCTCGGCCGAGCGGCTCACATAGGCCTCCGCCGGCAGCAGGAAGGAGCCGGCCACGACGATCACCACCAGCGCGATGATGAGATAGACCAGCCATTTCAGGAATCTGAGCATCGCCGCCTCCTCTACCGGTCACGGACCGGGTCGCGGCAAGCATTCGCGCGCCGCTTTCGCGGCGTCAAGCTGGTGCCGTTTCAGTCGTCGCTCATCAGCCCGTCGATGAGCGCGGCCAGCGACTTGCGATAGTTGCGCGCATCGCCTCCGCCATCGATCGCCAGCGCCGCGCGATCGAAGGCGGAAGAGAGCAGCATGGTGATTTCGTCGAGCGGCAGCTTGCGCAGGGACCCGCCGCGCATCGCCGCGGCAATTCCTTCGCGCAGGCTGCGCGTGCCGTGGCGAAGGTCGATCGCGTCCATCCCGGCGCGACCCAGGACCGCCGGGCCGTCAAGCAGCAGCAAGCGTGTGCGGCCGGGCTCGGCCATTGCCTTGAGATAGGCGTCGCCGCCGGCGATCAGGGCATCGCGCGGCCCCAGATCCTCGTGCGTCGCCGCCTCGATCGAGGCAGTAACCGTCTCGGCCTCGCGTTCCACGACGGCGCGAAACAGCGCCTGCTTGTCCGCGAAGTGATGATAGAGCGCGCCGCGCGTCACGCCAGCGGCCGCGACGATTTCCGGCGTGCTGGTTTCGGCATAGCCGCGCTCGACGAACAGTCCGCGCGCCGCCTCGATCAACTGGGCTGTCGTCGTGTCGCTTCGATCCTTGTTCGAGCGGCGGCCGGATTCCTGTTGCATACATGCAGCCTGTATGTTAATTGATAGAAACATGCAGACTGTACGCAAATGGTGAAAGGAAGCAAAGCATGAAAACGACGAGCTATTATCCGGTGCTGATGACCGACGACGTCGCGGCAACGGCCGCCTTCTACAGGGATCATTTCCGCTTCCAGGCGCTGTTCGACTCGGGCTGGTACGTCCATCTCCAGTCGCTCGAGGACAAGCGCGTCAATCTGGGCATTGTCGCCGGCGATCATCCGACGATCCCCGCTGTCGCTCGCGGCAAGGCGTCCGGCCTGCTGCTCAACTTCGAGGTGAAGGATGTCGACGCCATCTACCGCGAGGTCGAGGCGGCCGGCCTGCCGATCCTGCTCAGCCTGCGCGACGAGGCGTTCGGCCAGCGCCATTTCATCACGCAGGATCCGAACGGCGTGCTGATCGACGTGATCAAGCCGATCCCGCCGAGCGCCGAATTCGCGGCGCAGTACGCGCCGGGCGAGGTACCCGCCTGATTCAGGGCGGCGCGCCGCCCTTCGACCACCAATCCGCCATGATTGGGAACTCCGTTGCGCCCCTGCCGGGCGCAACGTCACCGACGCTTCCGCTCCGGATCTGAAAACAGAACGGAACCTTCCGCATGCGCATGACAGCGGAGGTTCTGCGGTTGCGGGGTCATTGGATGATGAAACGGTTCTTTGTCGCGATCGGCGTGTTCGTCGCTGCCGCCGGCAGCGCGTTTGCCGAAACGCCTTCGATCGCGCGCTACACGATCGAAAACGGGCTCGAAGTGGTGCTGGTCCCCGACAAGAGGGTGCCGAAAGTCGTCACCAACGTCGTCTATCGCGTCGGCGCGCTGAACGAGCCGGCCGGCCGCGCCGGCTTCGCGCACCTGTTCGAGCATCTGATGTTCTCGGGCACCGATGCCTATCCGAGCTTCGACAAGGCCACGTCCGAGATCGGCATCACCATGAATGCGTGGACCAGCGAGGACGCGACGACCTACTACCAGGAAGGCCTCTCCTCGACGCTTCCGGTGATCCTGTCGATCGAAGCCGACCGCATGGCGAACCTCGGCCGTGCTGTCTCCCAGGCCGAGCTCGACGTGCAGCGCGCCGTCGTCAAGAACGAGATGCGGCAGAACATCATCGACCGGCCGGGCGCCACCGGCTGGCGGGTGATCTGGTCGGCTCTTTTCCCCAAGGGACACCCCTATTCCAAATCGGTGATCGGCTCGGTGGCCGATCTCGATGCGGCCTCGCTCGATGACGTGCGCGGCTTCTTCAACACCTTCTACCTGCCCAACAACGCCATCCTGGTCGTGGTCGGCGACATCGACGTCGAGCAGACGAAGACGATGGTCGCCGACACGTTCGGCCGCGTGCCGCGCGGCGCGGACGTCCCGCGTCCGGACGTCAAGCCGACCGATCCGACGCGTGCCCGCGTCGAGATGACCGACCGGGTGCCCGCGCCGATCGTGGCGCTGACCTTCACGGCTCCCTCCTTCGGCGCCAGGGAGAACGGCGCGCTGGCGATCGCGGCCGAGATTCTCGGCAACGCCGAATACGGCCTGCTGCGCGATCGGCTGGTCGGCAAGGGCCTTGCAACCTACGCGACTGCCGGCTCCTACCCGGGCTATCTCGCCGGTCGTTTCCTGGTCGAATCGGCAGGCGTGAAAGGTGTAGAGGCTGCCGCGATCGAGAAGGAACTGCGCGACGGCCTGGCCGATTTCCTGTCCAGGCCGGTCGACCCGGCCGACGTCGAGCGCGCCAAGCGCACGCTGCTTCTCGCCGACCGCGTCGCGCGCGAACCGCTTGCCGATCTGACCGAAGCCGTCGGTGAGGCCGCCAACATGCTGGGCCGGCCGGAGCTTGCGTTCGAGGATGATGCGGACATTGCATCGGCCACGCCGGAAGAGGTTGCCGCCGTCGTCAGGAAGCTGCTCAGCCTTGCCGACGCTTCGACGCTTGTCGTCACACCCGGCGCGCGCGGCGCATACCCGCCGCTGCTCGCCGATTCCACCGGCGACGGCGCCCCCTTCACGGCTGCGCCGCGGCCGGCGGTCGAAGTGCCGCAGCTCTCGCCCGGCGAGCCCGGCGAAGTGCATCTGCCGGCGCGTGAGACGGCAACGCTTGGCGCCGGCAACGCGCTCAACCTCGTCCACTACCGCATGCCGGATGCGCCGATGGCCTACATCGCCATCAGCGGCCAGGGCGGCTGGTACAATGCCGAGCCGGGCAAGGAGGGCATCTTCTCGCTCGCCCTTTCCATGGCTCCGCGCGGCGCGGGGAACCGTGACTATGCGACCTTCGCCAAGGCGGCGAAGGACATCGGCGCCAATATCGGCTCCGGTTCCGACAGGCTGGAATCCTACGTGGCGCTGTCCGTGCCGCCGGAGAGTTTTGCGGCCGGCGTGGGCTTGCTCGCGGACGCCGTGCGCAAGCCGCGCTTCGACCAGGCCGAATGGGACATCCTGGTGAGCGAGACGCTCGACTGGCTGGCCCGGCGCGAGGCCGAGCTGCCCGACGTGGCAAGGCGCGGCGCCGCGCAAATCCTGTTCTCGCAGAAGGACGGGCAGCCGAATGTCGACTGGTCGGCCGATAGCCTCCGGTCGATCACCCTTGCCGAAGCGAAGCAGGCCTACGAGACGATGTTCGCGCCGTCGAAAGTGACGATCCTCAGCGTCGGTCCGATGAGCATGGACGACGTGAAGGCTGGCCTCGAGAAGGGCGGGTTCGGCGACTGGGCCGATTCCGCCGCAGGCTACACCGCAAAGGCGCTGCCTTCGGCCGAGCTCCCCGCCAAGCGGCGCGTGCTGCTCCTGCCGGAGCCTGGCGCCAGCCAGACGGCGATCTATGTCGCCCGCGCCATTCCGGGCCGCGAGGAAGCCGGCCGCGCCGAGTCGATCGCAGTGCTTCGGCTGCTCGGCGACGATTTCACCAGCCGGCTGAACTCCATCATCCGCGAGGAGAAGGGTTATTCCTACGGCGTTTACGGTGACTTTTTCGACAAGGTCGGCAAGGGCTCGGCCCTGGCGATCGCCACGACGGTGCAGCGCGATGCCTCCGGCCCCGCGCTCGCTGAATATTTCACCGGCTTCGACAGTCTGGTGAAGCGCCCGGTCGAGCAGGAAGAGATCAACCGCACCATCACCGGCTACCAGCTTGCGCTTGCGGGCCTCGGCGAGACTTCGTCCGGCCTGTTCAACGCGGTCGCCGACATGCAGGGATCGCAGCTCACGCTCGAGGAGAAGATCGCCGACATGGACGCGCTGACCAGGCTGACGCTCGAGGCCGTGCGGGCCGAGGCGGTCAAGCTCGCATCGCTCGACCAGGCGCTGATCGTGCTTGCCGGCGACCCCGAGTTCGTGCTGCCGCAATTGCAGGAGATCGGCATCACCGACGTCGAGATCATCGACCGCGCGCAAGCCGTCGCGGGCGAACGCGCACTCGACCTGATCGGCGGCGACATCACCATCCCGGTGTCGCCGATGAGCACGCTCGGCGCACCGGACACGACTGAAACGGCGCATGGCTGCAAGGGCGACTCGGACTGCGTGCCGCCGCCGGCGCAGTAGCGGCTGGCCGGACGAAACGAAAAAAGGCGGCGTTTCGGCGCCGCCTTTTTTCGTTTTAAACTCGCTGTGGAACATATCGCCGCAGCGGTCACTCAGCAGTCGCGATAGCCGCCCGGCCGCGCCCGCCTTTCCATCGAGGCGATCGCGTCGATCGCAGGTCGACTAGAGCATTTTCACGATTCACAGAATCGCGAAAATGCTCTAAGTCTTTGTTTTTACGCAAATCCGGACGGAAAACCGGTTTCCACTTTTCCTGGATTTGCTCTAGCTGTCGAGGAAGCTCCGGAGCTTGCGGCTGCGGCTGGGATGCTTGAGCTTGCGCAGCGCCTTGGCTTCGATCTGGCGGATGCGCTCGCGCGTCACCGAGAACTGCTGGCCGACCTCCTCGAGCGTATGGTCGGTGTTCATGCCGATGCCGAAGCGCATGCGCAGCACGCGCTCCTCGCGCGGGGTGAGCGAGGCAAGCACGCGCGTCGTGGTCTCGCGCAGATTGGCCTGGATCGCCGCGTCGATCGGCAGCACGGCGCCCTTGTCCTCGATGAAATCGCCGAGATGCGAATCCTCCTCGTCGCCGACCGGCGTCTCGAGGCTGATCGGCTCCTTGGCGATCTTCAGCACCTTGCGCACCTTTTCGAGCGGCATGGCGAGCTTTTCGGCCAGTTCCTCCGGCGTCGGCTCGCGGCCGATCTCGTGCAGCATCTGGCGCGAGGTGCGCACGATCTTGTTGATCGTCTCGATCATGTGCACCGGAATGCGGATGGTGCGCGCCTGGTCGGCGATCGAGCGGGTGATCGCCTGCCGGATCCACCATGTGGCGTAGGTCGAGAACTTGTAGCCGCGGCGATATTCGAATTTGTCGACCGCCTTCATCAGGCCGATATTGCCTTCCTGGATCAGGTCGAGGAACTGCAGGCCGCGATTGGTGTATTTCTTGGCGATGGAGATCACGAGGCGCAGATTGGCCTCGACCATCTCCTTCTTGGCGATCGCCGCCTCGCGCTCGCCCTTCTGCACCTGGTTCACGATCTTGCGGAACTCGAGGATCGAGATCGCGGTCTCGGTCGCGAGATGCTGGATCTCGGCGCGGATGTCCTTGATCGTCTCTTTCTCGGAGCGGGCAAATTCCTTCCAGCCCCGGCCGCCGAGATTGGCAATGCGCTTCATCCAGTTCGGATCGAGCTCGGAGCCCTGATATTCCTTCAGGAATTCCTCGCGCCTGACGCCGTAGCTCTCCGAAAGCCTGAGCAGCCGGCCTTCGTTCTGCACCAGCCGCTTGTTGATGTCGTAGAGCTGCTCGACCAGGCTTTCGATGCGGTTCTGGTTGAGCGACAGCGACTTCACCGCCTTGATCAGCGCTTCCTTGAGCTCGCGGTGGCGGCGTTCCTGGCTCGGCGACAGCGTGCCGGCCGCGGCCAGCCGGTTCTCGACCTGCTGATCCTGCAGCTTGCGCAGCCGCTTGTAGGTGTCGGCGATCGTGTCGAGCGTCTCCATCACCTGCGGCCGCAGCTCGGCTTCCATGGCCGCGAGCGACAGGTTCTGCTCGTCCTCGTCGTCTTCCTCTTCCTCTTGACGGCCTTCGCCGCCGACATTGGTGATGTCTTCCTCGTCGTCGCGGCTCGCCGCGCCGCGGCGCCCACCGGCGCGCGGATCGTCTTTCGGCTTGTCGGCCTCTTCGGTGCGCTCCACGATCGGCGCCTGCTTGGCTTCCGGACCGGCATAGGTCGCTTCGAGATCGATGATCTCGCGCAGCAAGACCTTTCCTTCGTTGAGCTCGTCGCGCCAGATGATGATGGCCTGGAAGGTGAGCGGGCTTTCGCAGAGCCCCGCGATCATGGTCTCGCGGCCGGCCTCGATGCGCTTGGCGATCGCGATCTCGCCCTCGCGCGACAGAAGCTCGACCGAGCCCATCTCGCGCAGATACATACGCACCGGATCGTCGGTGCGGTCGGTCGGTTCTTTCTTGGCGGGAGCGGCGACGGCCGTGCCCGTCTGCTCGGCCAGCTCGTTGGCGTCCTCTTCGGCGTCGGCCTGGGTGTCCGGGGTTTCCGGCTCCTCGCCCTGCTCGTCGTCCTCCACGACGTTGATGCCCATCTCGGAGAGCATCGCCATCGTGTCTTCGATCTTGTCGGGGTCGGTCTGCTCCGAGGGAAGCACCTCGTTGAGCTCGTCCATGGTGACGTAGCCGCGCTTCTTGGCGGCCTTGATCATCTTCTTGACGGCGTCGTCGGAGAGATCGAGCAGCGGCCCGTCGGTCGCCGGCTCGCGTTCGGCTTCGGTCTCTTCTTTCTCTTTCGCCTTAACTTTCGTCGCCATTCTCGTCGTCTTCTCCAGTCGGTCGGCCACCCGGGATGCCGACCGGTCAGATTTTTTCACTTTTGTGGCAGATGTCCGCGCCATGATGCGCTTAGCCGACCCTGCATTAATGCCCGATTAACCCTGTTTTAGAGCGATGCTCTTTACCGTCCAGAGCGCTGGCGGATGCCTTGCGCGGTCGGTTCTCATGCTCCAAAAGCTTCCGAATCGTCCTGATTCCGTCATTCTGGCCGAACGTCAAGCGCCCTGTCGCATGATTCGTCACCAAAAGCGAATCACCCGCAACGTTTGCGGTCCCTTGTCTTGAGCCTCGGATTCGCCCGAAAACCGCTGCTCAGAGGTTCCGCCCGGTCCTGCCGGACAGCACCCCGAAACCATCGATCAACGCCTCATTGGCCTGCAGAGCACGCAACTGTGCCTGAACGTCGACGAGATGCTGATAGTTTTCATCGGTCGGATCGGTGGCCAGAGCCGCCTCGGCCGCCTTGAGCTCCCTATGTAGAGCGCCGGCGCTCACCTGCAAGTGCAGCGTCTGCATGAAAGCTTCCCGCGCATCCTCGATGGCGGCGTCTTCCAGCGCCGGCCATTGCCGTGCCTTGCGCACCATTTCGACCGCCCGCTCCCAGGCCGGCATCAGGCCGGCTGCGGCAAGCGCCTCGATCACGCCCGCGCGATCATGCGCGCCATGTGCAAGCGCATCGATCAGCCCGGCATGCAGGCGCCGGAGCTCGGGATGGTCGAGGTCGAGCCGCTCCACCCGGTCGAAATTCTCCTCGATCAGCGTCGGGTGGTTGCCGAGCGCCACCGCGATGACCGCGGCCCTGAGCGGCATATCACCGCCGCTGCGCTTGACCATTGCCGAGCGCGCCAGGCTTTCCGAGACGGCGAGCCGCCCGCCGGCCGCCGCCCCTCCCCGCCCCCACGGGCCGCCCTGCGCCTTGCCCTTCTGGAAGCGGCCGTCCTGGCGCTGCGGCCGCGGCGGCGGGCCAAAGAAGGTGTTCACGCGCTCGCGCATGTCCTGCTGGTAGTGGCGGCGCACCGTCTCGTCGCGGATCTTGGCCACCAGGCCCCTGAGCGTGCTTTCGAGCTCGGCGCGCTTCTCCGGCGTATCGAACACGCCGCCCGAGGTCTCGCGCATCCACAGCAGGTCGGCGAGCGGGCGGGCCTCTTTCAACACCACCGCGAAGGCGTCCGGGCCGTCCTGCTTGACGAGGTCGTCCGGGTCCTTGCCGCCGGGCAGGAGCGCGAACCGCGCGGTGCGGCCCGGGCCGACTTCCGGCAAGATGAGGTCGGCTGCGCGCCAGGCCGCACGCAAGCCGGCCTGGTCGCCGTCGAAGCAGAGCACCGGCTCGCCGGCCATGCGCCAGAGCAGCGCCATCTGGTCCTCGGTCAAGGCCGTGCCGAGCGGCGCCACGGCGTTTTCGAAGCCGGCCTGCGCCAGCGCGATGACATCCATATAGCCTTCGACGGCAATGACGGTGCCGTCCTTGCCCATTGCCTTGCGGGCGCGGGCGAAATTGTAGAGCACCCGGCCCTTGTGGAAGAGCTCGGTCTCCGGCGAATTCATATATTTCGCCAGCGCATCCGCCGCGAGCGCGCGGCCGCCGAAGGCAATGATCCGCCCGCGCGAATCCGGGATCGGAAACATGATGCGATCGCGGAAATAGTCGTAGGAAACCGGGATATCGTCGCCATGCCGGACCAGCCCGCAAGCCTCGATCTGCGCCTTTTCCACGCCCTTGGCGGCGAGAAACTCCTTTAGCGCATTGCGGCTTTCCGGCGCATAGCCGAGGCGGAAGGTTTTCTGCGTCGCCGGCGTCAGCCCGCGGTCGCGCAGATAGGCCCGCGCCTTCGCCCCGGCCGCCGACTGCAGCTGCTCCTCGAAGAACTTCGTCGCCATCTCCATGACGTCATGCAGGCTGGCGCGTTCCTTTTCCCGCCTTTCGGCCTCCGGGTCGCGTTCAGGCATCGGCACGCCGGCCATGCCGGCAACACGCTCGACGGCTTCCGGAAAGCTCAGGCCTTCGAGTTCCGTAAGAAAACGGAAATGGTCGCCCGAAACCCCACAGCCGAAGCAGTGATAGCGGCCCTTCTTGTCCTCGCAGTGGAAGCTCGGGCTCTTCTCTCCATGGAAGGGGCAGCAGGCCCACCAGTCGCCGCGCGCCGTATTGGTTTTCTTGCGATCCCACGCAACGCGCGGCCCGATCACCGAAGAAATCGGCACGCGGTCGCGTATCTCATCGAGGAAGGAGGGTGGAAATCGCATCTCGGGCCGCTGACTCGAACCGGATATAGGCGATCAGGATGGCGGATGCGAAGGCGATCCGACCTCATGCCCGTTCTTCACAGGCTTGTTCCAAGGAAAATACGGATGTATATACAGAGCGGCCGCTCAGGACGTGCAGCCTTCGATGACGTAAAGTCAACGCGGGGGCAAGTCATGAAGCGAGTCGAGAAGGTTGACTTTGACGAGTTCGGCTGGGATCCGGCCAAGCAAGAATTGAACGTTCAAAACCACGGGATCGGCTTCGACGAGGCTTTGATGGCTCTGTCGAGAGGTGGTCTTACAGACAGGGCGAACCTCGCAAACTGGCGATTTGCCAAGCCTACGACCGGATCATTACCGTGATCTATGTCTTGAGAGGCCGACAGTGTTGGATAATCTCGGCTCGATCGGCACGGACTTATGAAAAAGAACAATATCGTGACCACTTCCCTGGACGAGGCGCTTGAACGCATAGCCCGCGGCGAGTCCAGGACCGACTGGGCACGCGTCGACGCCATGACCGACGAGGAAATTGAAGCGCAAATGCGCGACGATCCCGATTGGAAGGATTTGATCGATATAGATTGGTCGAACGCCACAATCGTGTACCCTGTCGTGAAGCAGGCCTTGTCGATCCGGCTCGACAAAGAGGTCGTTGATTTCTTCAAAGCGACAGGTAAGGGCTATCAGACCCGCATGAACGCCGTACTCCGGCACTACATGCAGGAGAAGCAAAAGGGCAAAAAGGCCGGCTGATGGCCACCCGCCCTCGCTTCCTTCGGCGACGCACAGACCGACAACCTGACGCGCCGCGGCGCTCGGGGCGCTGCGCCCAACATTCCAGCCGGGCGGGCATCCGCAAGCCAAAGAGAAAGGGCGGCCGAAGCCGCCCCTCCCCTTCGCAGCAAGTTCTTCTTCTTAGTTGGCCGCGATCAGGCCGGCGATGATGCCGCTCGTGATGGCGATCAGCAGGTAGTCGTTGCCGACGCGCACCCACTGCTGGTCGCGGCCGGGCTTGCGCAGGCCGTGGCGCTTGTAGTCGCGGACCTGCTGCCGCTGCTTCCAGTTGCCGACGCGCTGTCCCTTCTTCCAATGCGGCTTCTTCGCCTCCGGCTGCCAGTGCCTGAAGGGCTTGGCCGGCTGGTGCTGCATCCCGAATTTCGGCTGCGGGTGGTGGCGGCCGCCCCAGTCGCCGGCGAAGGCGGCAGGCGTGGCGAGCAGCGACAAGGCGACGGTCGCGAGCATCAGGCGTTTCATGAAGATCTCCTGTTGTTATGCCCGCAAGGCTACGGTCGGCCGCATGAACCGAAACTGAATGTCAGGTTACATTTTCGTAATGAATTCATCTACTTAAGGCGGTCGAACGTGAACTTTTCGTAATGTTCGGGAGGCCGCCTGCAAACACCGCGGCTGCAGAAAAGCTGAAGCCTCGTCCAGCATTTGTGGATTGCCTGTTGCGGCCGTCCATGATTTGAGGCGCGGTCCACGCAAGCAGTCGATTTTTCTTTCATGCCTTTGCCTCTCATCGCCCTCTTCATCGCCGCCTTCGCTTTCGGCACGACCGAATTCGTCATCGCCGGCGTGCTGCCGCAGGTGGCCGCCGGGCTGCAGGTCAGCATCCCGAGCGCCGGTTATCTGGTTTCGGCCTACGCGCTGGGCATTGCGATCGGCGGGCCGTTGCTCACGATCCTGACCGCCAAGGCTTCGCGGACGCGGCTGCTGATCGTGCTGGCGGTCATCTTCACGCTCGGCCAGGTCGCCTGCGCGGTGGCGCCCGATTTCACCTCGATGCTCTTCTTCCGCATCTTCGTGGCGGTGGCGCACGGCGTCTTCTTCGGGGTCGCCATGGTGGTCGCGACCGGCCTGGTGCCCGAGCATCAGCGCGGGCGCGCCGTCGCCATCGTGCTCGCCGGCCTCACCGTCTCCAACATCATCGGCGTTCCGGCGGGCGCGGCGATCGGCAACGCGTTCGGCTGGCGCGCCACCTTCTGGGCGATGTTCGCGCTCGGTATCGTGGCCACCATCGCCATGATCGCGTTGCTGCCGCGCACCAATGGCGCGGCGGCGCCAGCGGCCGGCTTCCTGCGCGAGGTGCGCGTGCTCGGGCGCCAGCAGGTCTGGACCTCGGTCATCGTCATGCTGATGCTGATGATCGGGCAGTTCGTACCCTACACGTTCATCACGCCGCTGCTGCAGGAGGTGACGGGCCTCGATGCGGCCCTGGTGCCGTGGGTGTTGCTGCTCAATGGCGTCGGCGCCACCTTGGGCGTCTTCATCGGCGGGCGGCTCGCCGACTGGAAACTGATGCCGTCACTGATGGCGCTGCTGGCGCTGCAATCCGGCGTCATGGCAGCCATGTATCTGGCGGCGCCTTACCCCTGGCCGATGGTGGCCGTGGTCACGCTCTGGGGCTGTGTCAACTTCGCCATCGGCACGCCGATCCAGACGCGCATCCTCGGCTGGACCGCGGACGCCCCCAACCTTGCCTCCTCGCTCATCCCGTCGGGTTTCAATGTCGGCATCGCGCTTGCGTCATCGATCGGCGCCATGCTGCTCAACGCCGGCTATGGCTATCGCAGCCTGCCGGTGCTCGGCATCGGCGCGATGGCTGTCGCCCTCGTGGTTGCCGCGACGTCGTATGCCATGGAAAGGCGTAGCGGCGCGAGGCCGCCGCAAACCTCACCGGCATAGATATCAGCGCGTGAACCTGTCGGTCGCGGCCGGCATGGCGACGCCGCACAAGACATCCGCCGCAACGCTCAGACCGCACGCCTCGACCATGCGTCGCGACGCCAGGTTTTGCCGTCCCACCATTTCGTAGACGTGGCTTGCTCCGAGCTCCTCGATCGCGGCCTTGACCAGCAATGCGTTCACGAGGCGCCCCAGCCCCTTGCCTCGCTGTGCCTCGGCCACGGCGATCAGGCCGACCCAGGCGTAGGCGCGAAACGGGCTGTGCTCGTTGTGCGGAAAATAGGCGTGTCCTATCGCTGCCAGATCGCCGCCGCCGAGCATGACGGTCCTGGCCTGGGGCGGTGATGCCGACAGCATTGCCCCTGAAAACGGGGCAAGGCCGTTCTCGGCGAGGAAACGCTGCGCAACCCGCGTTTCCGGCGCTTCCGCGCCCGCAAGCCGCGGCAGCACGTCGATTGCGGCCGGCATTCCTTCCGCGATCACCGCGGCCGCGCGTTCGCCGGCATGCTGCGCGCTGCCGACGAGGATGTCCCAGGTATCGATGCGGTAGCCCATCCCTTGCAGCTTCGGAAACCACGTCGCCGCCTGTGCCGGCGAGATCATCCGCAGCCCCAGCATGCCGTCGCGTGCGAGGATGGTCTCGATCACGTGCGGTGGAACCCGGTCGGGGTCTTCCACTCCCATGAAACGCCCCGCATTGTAGATGCCCGGCGTCGCCGCGATCCAGTCACGCATCTCGTGCGTTCGCCGCTGCAGGGCCTGCTGCTGCTCGGTCCCGTAATATCCCGCCATGTCGACTTTCCACGCTGCCAGAATCGGTTCGGTCGTATGCTAGCCAAAGAGCTCGCTATCCAAGCAGCTTCTTCACGATCCCTGAGGCCTTGCCGAAATCCATCTGCCCGGCATATTGCCCGCGCAGGGCGGCAATGACCTTGCCCATGTCCTTGACCCCGGCTGCTCCGGTCGCAGCGATCGCATGCTTCGCTGCCTGCTCGATCTCGGCGTCGGAAAGCTGCTTCGGCTGGAAGTCGCGGATGACCGCGATCTCGGCGCGCTCCTTCGCCGCCAGGTCCGGCCGGTTGCCCGTATCGAAAGCCGCCGCCGATTCCTCGCGCTGCTTCACCATCTTGGACAATATCTGCAGGATATCCTCGTTCGAGGCAGCCTCCTTGCCGGAGCCGCGATTTTCGATGTCCTTGACCTGTATGGCCGAGCGCATCATGCGCAGCGTCGACAGGCGATCATTGTCCTTCGCCTTCATCGCTTCCTTTACCGCCGCGTCGATCTTGTCGCGCATCGCTTGCCTCCTGATTTGGCGGCGAACATATCCCCAGCGCGTGTATCCCGAAAGTGTGCAGCGGTCTCGGGACAAGACATGCGCAAAAGCCGCGCCTCTCGTCGATTGACCGCGCCGTGCGCCTACCCTAAGTAGCGCTTCTCAGCGCACACCGACGGTCGGAGCGAGCGGCATTCCCGCTGCGAGCACGCCTGCGCCGAACGAAGGGAGTTTCCGATGGCCACCACCGCACCATGGACGACCGAGGCGCCGACCGCGCTTCTCGTGCTCGCCGACGGCACGGTGATCGAGGGCCGCGGTCTCGGAGCGGCAGGCACGGCGGTCGCCGAAGTCTGCTTCAACACGGCGCTCACCGGCTACCAGGAGATCCTCACCGACCCGTCCTATGCCGGCCAGATCGTCACCTTCACCTTCCCGCATATCGGCAATGTCGGCACCAATGACGAGGACATCGAAGATCTGACGCCGGCCGCGCGCGCCGGCGCCGTTGGCGCCATCTTCAAGGCCGATGTCACCGATCCGTCCAACTATCGCGCCGCCGGCCACCTCGACCAATGGCTGCAGCGGCGCGGCATCGTCGCCATGAGCGGCATCGACACGCGCGCGCTGACCGCGCTGATCCGCGAGAAAGGCGCGCCGAACGCCGTCATCGCGCACGCGCCCGACGGCAGGTTCGACCTTGACGACCTCAAGCGCCAGGCCAAGGCCTGGCCGGGCCTCGTCGGGCTCGACCTCGCGAGCGAGGTCACCTCCGGCCAGTCCTCGGTCTGGAAAGAGACGCCCTGGGTCTGGAACGAGGGCTATTCCGAGCAGGATAGCCCGACCATGCATGTCGTCGCAGTCGATTACGGCGTGAAGCGCAACATCCTGCGGCTGCTTTCGGGCCTCGGCGCAAAGGTCACCGTCGTGCCGGCAAAGACGAGCGCCGACGAAATCCTCGCCATGCAGCCGGATGGCATCTTCCTCTCCAACGGCCCTGGCGATCCGGCGGCGACCGGCGGGTATTCCGTGCCGGTCATCAAGGATCTGCTGAAGACCGATCTGCCGATCTTCGGCATCTGCCTCGGTCATCAGATGCTGGCACTCGCCGTCGGCGGCGCGACGAAGAAGATGCATCAGGGCCATCACGGCGCCAACCACCCGGTGAAGGATTTCACCACCGGCAAGGTCGAGATCGTGTCGATGAATCACGGCTTTGCGGTCGACGGCAGATCGCTGCCCGACGGCGTCGAGGAAACCCACGTCTCGCTGTTCGACGGCTCGAATTGCGGCATCGCGCTGAAAGGCCGCCCGGTCTTTTCCGTGCAGCATCACCCGGAAGCCTCGCCCGGCCCGCAGGATTCGCATTACCTCTTCCGCCGCTTCGTCAATCTGATCCGCGCGCGCAGGGGCGAGCCGGCGCTGGCGGAGCGCTGACGGCAACCCCGACCGGCCCGCCAGGCGGCTCGTCTTGTCATGCCTTTTTCCCGTGCCATATTGCAGCCTGGGTTTGATTCAGGCGCATGGCGGGATTGCAGGCCGGCACAACAGGAGAGATCGACGGCGAGGCGCGCCTCCCCGTCAAAAGCGTGATTGCGCTCATCGTCGCGCTTTTCGTGCTGTGCGGCCTGGTGCTCGGCTACTCGGCTTATTCCGGCTGGCGTGAGGCAACGATCCGGGCAAATGAGCGGGCCGCCGCGGCCTCGCAGGTCGTCGCGACCAATGCGCGCTGGATCGTCGAACTGTCGCAGCAGGCGCTTCGCCGCATCGACGAGGCGCTCGGGCCCAACCTCACCAGCAGCGGCGCCGTGCGCGACATGCGCGCAGCCGTCGTCAGCCTGCCCGGCATCGTCAAGGCCTATGTCGTGCTGGCGGACGGAACGACGATCCTGTCGACCGACCCGCAGCTGAAGCCCATCGACATCCGCGACCGCGAGTACTTTGCCGAGCTGGCGGCCGGCAGGAACTGGTACATCTCCTCGCTGCTGGTCAGCCGGCTTAATGGCGAGCAGATCTTCGTGCTGAGCCGCCGCCTCGAACGCAACGGCGTCTTCGTCGGCGCGGCAATCGTTTCCTTCGACGTCAACATGCTGCGCGAGACCTGGGCCTCGCTCGGCCTCGACCAGCAGTCGACCGTGAGCATGATCCGTGACGATGGCTGGCTGGTGGCGCGTTATCCGCTGGCTTCGAGCCCGCTCAACATGAAAGACTACGTGCTCTTTACCGAGCACCTGACCAAGGCGGAGAACGGCACCTATGCGGCTGTGTCGCCGGCCGACGGCGCAGAGCGCATCGTCGGCTTCCGCAAGGTTCCCGAGACCAATCTGATCGCTGTCGCCTCGGTCAGTTCCGCCGCTGCCTATGCCTCCTTCTGGCGCACCACCGGCGCGATGGTGCTGATCGCGGCGCTTGCTGCCGCAGCCCTCGCCGCCGCCGCCATATGGATCGCCCGGCTGCTGCAGCGTGACGCGCGGCGGCAAGCCATGCTCCTGCAGGCACTCGAAACCAACCGGCTGCTTTTCCGCGACATCCACCACCGCGTGAAGAACAACCTGCAGTCGGTCCAATCGCTGATCCGCATGCAGGCGATTCCCGACGACGTGAAGCGCGACCTGCAAAGCCGGATCGCCGCCATGACCGCCGTACACGAGCACATCTACCGGCTCGACCGCTATGCCGAGGTGAGCGCGCAGTCGCTGATCCCGGCAATCGTGGATTCGCAGGTGCAGGCCTTCGGCGCCGCGGTGAAGCAGGAATTCGACATCGATCCGATCGACATCGACCGCGATCATGCCACGCCGCTGGCGCTGCTCCTCAACGAGCTTGTCACCAATGCCCTGAAATATGCCTTTCCGGACGGACGTTCCGGAACGATCCGGGTGAGCCTGAAATCGCTCTCGCCCGAGCGTTGCCGCTTCACGGTTTCCGACGACGGCGTCGGCTTCGACCCCGAAGCCGCCAGGCACGGAATGGGCGGCCGCCTCATCAAGGCGATGGTCGCCCAGTTGCAAGGCAGTCATTCCTATTCTTCCGGCCACGGCACCGTTTTCTCCGCCGAGATTGCCGTGCACAGCAGGCCTGAGAGCCTGTCCGCCGCGGCCTGATCGCCACCCGCGCGCAGCCGCCAACACGGAACAAGCTCGGCGACGCCGCGTTTGTGGTCCAGTCGTTGCGGAGAAACGCGATGTCCGCGGGAAATCTGGTAGCGCTGATGGCGATGGCGATCATCGTCTGGTCCGCCTTCGCCATCTGGGGAGAGCCGTGGGAGGGCCGGCGCGCGCACCTGGTGACATTTACCTCTCCCGCGATCGAAGTTGCCAACATGCCGCAAGAGGCCCCATTGCTGCCTGACAGGATGCAGGTCGGTTCGATCTCGCCGGCTCCTCGCCCTTAGCATTTTCACGATCGACAAAATCGCGACGACGCGAGCCAAAAAAGGCAGTTTTCCCGCCGGCATCCGGACGGAAAACCGGTTTCCACCTTTCCTGGTCTGCCCTAGAGCAGGTCGCGTGAAATAGGATTCACGCGACCTGCTCTAGGCTCTTGTTTTTGCGCATGTCTTTATCCCGAAACCGCGGACACTTTCGGGAGACATGCTTTAGCCCTCCTTTAGTTACCGCGTGAGCGGAACTGGCCCGGCCAGCAAGCGTTTGGGAGCAGCCGAGGAGTTCGTCACAATGGACCACAGCGTCTACCAGGCACGCTGGCTGCTGCTTGCCCCCGCATGCCTGTTCGGCATCGTTTTTGTCGCCGGCGTCCTGGCCGGCTGAATCCTGCCCGAAGGAGAGCGAAATGGCAGATGATCGTCCAGTTGTCGTAACCACAGGCGGCGGTGGCGCCGGCTGGTTTATCGTTGGCGCTCTCGTCGTCGCCGCTCTCGTCGCCATCTGGCTGTTTGGCGGCGGCATCTTCGAGAGGTCCGCCTCGGGTCCGGCCGAGATCAATGTCGATGTCGACCTGCCCAAGGTCGACAAGCCGGCCCAGTAGCAACCTCGCCCCGAAGGGTATTGCAGCGGCCCGCGACGACGGGCCGTGGCCGTGTCAGCTGGCGATCCGGATCCTGACGATGCGCTCCTTGATCTTCGCGAACACCTCGTCGAGCTGCGAGCGCGACGGCGCATCGAAGAAGTCGGCCTCCGACGTCGCGCATTCCTTCAGCATCATGCCGGTCTCGACGTTCGGCTCCTCGAGCCGGATCGTGTAGACCTGGATGCCCGCCGCCTTGGCATTGGCGCAGGCGGCAAGCGTGCGCTCGTTCATCAGGTCGTTGGTCGCCGCAGCGCCGCCCGACTCGGTGCCGACGCGGCCGTCGACCAGATAGCCGAAGCTCGAATAGCTCGACCCGAGGTCGTTGGGCGCATTGCCGAACACGTTGGAGCCGTCGGTGAGCACGATCATGATCTTCTCGATGCCCACTTCCTTCTTGTCCCTGCCTTCGGTGAAGGGAGCGTGCGGCGAAAGCACGCGCATGCCCCAGGCCACGCCTTCCATGATGTTGGTCGTGCCGTTGGCCTCGAGCGCCTTCACCTTGGTCTGGAGCCCGCTATAGTCGTTGGTGAGCGGCGAGATCGGCTGCATCTCGCAGCCATGACCGGGCCCCTTCGGCTTGCCGGTGGCGCCTGAGGCGCTGCTGTCGATCCTGATCGACTTCTTGCCGTTGCCGCCAAGCAGGTTCTCGACGGCAACAAGCACCGGATCGAGCACGCCGCCAAGCAGCGGGGTGCCGTCGGCATCGGTGTTGACGCCGTATTTGGCGAAGCGCTTCTTCTTCTCGGCGGCCGATTTGTCCTTCGGCTTGGCGTCGGAATCGATATAGCTGTTGGCGTAGCTGCCGGCATCCGGCTCGTCGATCGAGAAGGCCGGCACGAAGAGCGTGTTCGGCTTCGACGGATCGGCTTCCTCGTCGCTCACGCCGTAGTCGACACCCGAAACCACCGGCCGCGTTTCGACGCAGCCTGGCCAGTTCTGTCCCAGATTGGAGTAGATCTGGAAGCGGCTCGCGCCAGGCCCCAACTCGGACTGCGGGATGGTCGACGCGCCCTTGAGGTCGAGCCAGTTGGCTCCGGTCCCCGGGCGCTGCTTGCCGTCGCCGTCGAAATCCGGGCCGTAGCCCGAGCCGACATTGACGAAGGTCGCGAACGGGACGAGGGCGAATTTCAGCTTGTTCTCATCATTGACCTGCATCGACATGGTGTCGATCAGCCCGAGAACGGCATCCTTCATCGAGGTCAGCTTGCCGCCCTTCATCGAGCCGGTGGTGTCCAGCACAAGCGCGACCTCGTAGGAGGCGTAGGCGATGTCTGCGGTGGCCGACGCGGCAACGGGCCAGGCATCGTAGCCGAGCAGGCCGCCGAAGGCCATTTTCGCCATGGCCGTGCCCTGGACCGTGAACGAGGTGCCGACGCGCACGACCTTGAAGCTGGCGGCCTTCAGGTTGAAGTTGGCCGCGATGAACTGCTCGGCGATTTCGTCAGCCTGTTTCTGCGTGACGTCCTTGCCTTCGCGCGCAACGGCAAGCGCGGCGGCGTCCATGGCCTGCTGCAGCTCGTCCTGCTGGCGCGAGATGCTGTCGAGATCGACCAGCACGGCGGCGCCGAGCACCAGCGGCACGGTCAGCAACGATGCGATGATGGCGAAATTGCCTTCCTTCGCGCGCAGGAAGCGAGCGGAAATCATCCGCATAGGCCCATTCCCCCGAATTGCCTGGTTTTGGCAATCTACGGAACAAGCATTAAGGGCGGCTGAAACCGGTATTTTGCATTTTCACGAGCCCGGTAAGGCCGGTTTCAGGTGATATTGCCGGCTCTCGCCACTCACAGATTGTCGGTGTTGAGCGTATCGCAATCGGTCAGCTTGCCCGATTTGAACCCGCGCGCGAACCAGCGTTGGCGCTGCGCCGAGGTACCGTGGTTGAAGCTCTCCGGAACCACATAGCCCTGCGTGCGCTTCTGCAGCGTATCGTCGCCGATCTGTTGGGCCGCATTCAGCGCTTCGTCGATGTCGCCTTCCTCGAGCAGGCCTTTCTGGTCGGTATAGTGACCCCAGACGCCGGCGAAGCAGTCGGCCTGCAACTCGATGCGCACCGACATGGCGTTGGCTTCCTCCTGCGACATGTGCTGCCGCTCCTCGTTGAACCTCGGAAGGATGCCGGTGATGTTCTGCACATGGTGCCCGACTTCATGCGCGATGACATAAGCCTGCGCGAAATCGCCGGCCGCGCCGAACTGCTGGGCAAGCTGATCGAAGAAGGTCGTGTCGAGATACACCTTGCGATCGCCCGGGCAATAGAACGGGCCGGACGCCGAAGACGCAAATCCGCAGGCCGACTGCACCTGGCCGCTGAACAGCGTCAGCGTCGGCTCCTTATACTGCAGCCCTTCGGCCTGGAAGATGCCATGCCAGACGTCTTCGGTTTCGGCCAGCACCACGCCGACGAACTGCTTCATCTCGTCGCTCGCGCCGCCGCCCTCGACCACCTGGCCGCTGCCGCCGCCGGCGGGCGGCTGGCTGCCTTGCTCGGCCATGTTGAAGATGTCGATGCCGCAGGCTCGCAGCACGAAGAACAGGACGACGAGAATGATGATCGTCGTCAGCCCGCCGCCGGAGCGGCCGCCGACCGGGATGCGGAAACCGCCGCCGGGTCCGCCGGCCCCGCCACCGCTGCGCCCGAAGCCGCCGGGCAGGCGGAAGCCGCCGCCACCGCCGGAGCCGCGGTTGTCTTCGATGTTGCTGCTTTGCCGACGGCCTCTCCAGCGCATGCCGAACCTGCTCCTCGCATCTGCCGCCGCAACGCCTGCCCGTCGCGCGCGGTTCCGTACCGACAATTAGCGCAGCGCCGGAGCCGAGTCACAAGGATTTTGGCTGGGGCCCGCCGTCGGCGCTGCAGCGGCTGCTTCTCGGCGCCTGAGCCCGTCGAACGGGTGCGCGGGACGCGCACCCGTTCGAGAAGCAACCGGGCGTTAACCATACGCGGAATAAAAAGCACGCGGACTCAAGGGGTTGGGTGCGCATGCGTAGAGTGCTTTCGGTTGCAGTTGGGGTATTTGTCGCGATTGCCGTCTCCGGCTGCGGCCAGACAGCCAGGAACGCCGACCGCGAAAAGATGGCCTACGCACCGCCGCCGTCCGGCGGCAGCTTGGTCGCTCCCGGCCTCGTCGCCTCCGGCAGCCTTGCCGGCCGCACCATCCACGTCAGCTCCGTTTCCGACATCCGCCTGCGCCAGGGCGAGGTCGTGCTGACCTTCGACGACGGCCCGATCCCCGGCCGGACCGACGCCGTGCTGTCGGTGCTCGACACCTATGGCGTGCGCGCCACCTTCCTGATGGTCGGCAGCATGGCGCGGGCTCATCCCGGCACCGCCCGCAAGGTCGCGGCAGCCGGCATGACCATCGGCACGCACACGGAAAACCATGCCAATCTCGGCAGCCTCGGCATCGAGCGAGCCAAGGCCGAGATCAATGCCGGCCTGCGCAGCATTGCGGCCGCGCTCATCCCGACCGGCTATCGCCCGGCGCCCTTCTTCCGTTTCCCCTACCTCTCCGATACGCCGGCGCTCAGAAGCCAGCTCGCGGCCCAGGACGTGGTCGTCCTCGACGTGGACGTCGACTCGAAGGATTACTTCCAGTCGTCACCCGGTCAGGTGAGCTCGCGCACCCTCGACCGGCTGAAAGCGCGCGGCTCGGGCATCGTCCTTTTCCACGATATCCATGCGCGCACGGCAAACGCCCTGCCGCTCTTCCTCGACGAGCTCAAGGCGAACGGCTTCAAGGTGGTGCATCTCACGCCCGGCAAGGGCGGCTCCAGCGACCTGCTCGTGTCCACCTTCACCACGGAAAAAACGCACACGACCGACTTCGCTTATTCGATGACCGGTCGCTGACGCCGGAACCCGTTCCGCGTTCCGTCACGACCTGGCAAGCTGAAAAGCCTGCGGGCGGCTCATGGCCGCCCGCTACTTCTGTGCCCGGATCCAGCCTTTCGGCTGCGGTCCGCCAATCCAGGCACGACGCTACCCGAAAATCCGCTGAAGCGTGTCGCGTGAAAAAGGATTCACGCGACACGCTTCAGGCTGTTGATTTTGCGCATGTCCTTATCCCGAAACCGCGGACACTTTCGGGAGGCACGCTTTAGCGCTGCTTCTGCCCGGCGCTCTTGTTGTCGGCGCTTTTCGCGCGCTCCTCGACGCGGTCGGCGCCTTTCTTGACCTCGCTGCGCTTCTGCGCCGCGATCTTCTGCTCTTCCTCTGCAATCGCCTGGTGCAGCTGGCGCGTGCTTTCCACGCCCTGGGATGGCTTGTTGATCATTGCTGGCCTCCACACGGCCTTCCGCCGTCGGCGGTCAAACGCAGAGCGGCGACAGCCGTTCCGCCCGATTTTTCGCTTTGCACAGGAACCTGCCGATCAGTCGGCCGCCTCGACAACCGCCAGGCCGTGCTGTTCGGTGCCCGTACCGCCGGTGATGCGCTCGACCGCCTGCCGCATCGCGATCCAGGCCTGGTCGTTGTCGGCGAAACGGCCGGGCTGGTATTTCATGTTGAAGAACACGATGCCTTCGACCTTGCGCCACCAGGTCGCCGGGCGGGCCATTGCAAGGCCAGCCCGCGGCCGCCTTGAGCCGTCCTCGAGACCTGCGGACATGTCGGCGCGCGCGTAGAACGCATGCAGCGCGCGCTGCTCGGCATCGACCAGCACAGCCACCGCGCCGAAAATCTCGCCCGCGGCAAAACCTTCGCCGTAAAACTCGAAATGCATGGTGCCGACGCCGTCCTCGTCGACGGTGAGGAAGGCGAGGCCTTCCTGCGTCGGCGGCTTTGGGAAGACCCTGAGCGGCGGTCCATAGATCCAGCGGTAGGAGAAGCGTTCCGGCCCTTGCGCCATCTGGACGGGTGTGTCGAACGGCTTGGGCAGCGCCTTGAACGGCACCAGCTCGCCATAGGGTTGTTCGATCAAAACGACGAGCGCGTCCGGATCGTCACGATCCGGATAAAGCATGAAGGCCGAGGCCGGCGCGACCGGGATGATCAGCGCGGTCAGCACCAGCGCGGAGAAACACCGCATTGGCTGCCATCCTTTCGATTCCGATAATCCCAGAGCAGCCGTTTGGCTGCAAGCCCAGGCAAGAATCCAGGACAGGTGGAAACCGGTTTTCCCTCCGGATAGCGGCGGGAAACCCACCCTTGCGCGCGAAAAATCGGGGTTCGTGTAAGCGGCACGGATCAGGATTCCGGCAGCGCTCCGCCTTCCGCCGTGCGCCGCGCCACGAAATCGGCGAGCGCGTCGCGCCGGCTTTCCTCGAGCGGCGGAGGCTCAAACCGGGCCAGCCTTTCTTTCCAGATTCGATTGGCGCGCTCGCCAGCACTTTTGCCACCGTCCTCGCTCCACTGGCCGAAATTGCGCCAGTCCGAAACAAGCGGCGCGTAAAAGGCCTCCTGGTAGCGCGCCATGGTGTGCTGGGCAGCGAAGAAATGCCCGCCCGGGTCGACCTCGGCAAGGGCATCGAAACCGATCTCCGCATCCGACCCGTCGAGCGGCTGGAAGATTTCGGCAAAAGCCTGCAGCATCTCGATGTCGAGGATGAATTTTTCCATCGAGGCCGTCAGTCCGCCCTCGAGCCAGCCGGCCGCGTGGATCATCATGTTGACCCCGCCGAGGATCGAGCCCCAGGCCGAGAACAGGAATTCGTAAACGGACTGCTGGTCCGGCATGTTCGAGGCGGTTGCCGCCGAACCACGCCAGGGCAGGCCGATGTGGCGAGCCAATTGCCCGGCTCCGAATGCGCCCTTCACGAACTCCGGCGTGCCGAAGGCGGGCGAGCCCGACTTCATGTCGACATTGGAGGTGAAGGAGCCGTAGACCACCGGGGCGCCGGGCCGCACGAGCTGGGCAAGCACGATGCCGGCCAGCGCCTCAGCATGCTGCAGCGCCAGCGCACCGGCAATCGTCACCGGCGCCATCGCCCCCGACAGCGTGAAGGGCGTGATCACTGAAACCTGCCCTGCCCGTGCGAAGTCGATGATGCCCTGGCACATCGGTATGTCGAGCTGACGCGGCGAGTTGGTGTTGATCACCGTGTAGCACCAGGGCGCCGCCTCGAACTCCGTATGGGTCAGGCCGCGCGCCAGCCGCACCATCTCCATGCCGTCCTTCACCTGCGGCTTGCCGCGCGAATAGATGAAGAGCGGCTTGTCCCCGAGCGTGAGCTGCGCGTCCGTCATCGCCAGGTGGCGCAGGTTGAGCGGCACGTCCTGCGCCTCGACGTTCGGCGAGAGCAGGTGGATGATATCGAAATCCTGGCTGAGCTTGATGATGTTGCGGCAATCCTCGAGCGTGCCGGTGCGGCGGCCACGGTCGAGGTCGGAAATGTTGGGCGGCCCGCCGACGCAGACGAAGGCGACATGGTCGCCGCCCATCGTCACGCCGCGGTCTGCTGCTCCGCCCGGCATGTGGAAGAGCCGCGGCGCAGCCTTCAGCGCCTGATCGACAAGCGCGCGGTCGATCCTGACCATGCGGGTGGTTTCGTCGACGTCGGCGCCGGCAGCCCGATAGATTTCGCGCGCCTCGGCGTTGAGCACGCGGATGCCGAGCTCGGCCACCACCTTCAGCGCGGTCTCGTGCAGCGCCTCGATCCGGTCCTGGCTGAGGGCCGGCTGGCGGATCAGCGGATTGACGAGATGGCGGTATTTGAGCGCGCGCGGCGACGAAAGCCCCGCATCGTCGCTGCCGCGCCGGCGGCCTTGCCTGCGTCTGACGGGCGTATCCAAATCGGCCTCCCGCTGGCGCGAGGGAAGAAGGTCGCGCGAGCGGGAATGCTCGGCGACCTTGCCGCCCGCCGCCGAGACATCGGCGACATGGAATTTAGCCAGGCCGCCTCGGGAGGCCCTTACTCCGCCGCGACGGTTGCGTCCTGGCGCGCGCGCCGCTTCGCCCAGGAAACGATGGCGATGCCGGCGAAGACGACGATGCCGCCCATGATCTCGCGCGGCAGCACGGTTTCCTTGAGCAGCATGACGCCGATCAGGATCGTCCACACCGGCACGAGATAACCGTTCATCGATCCGAGCGTCGGCCCGGCCCGCGTCAGGATGTGCATGAAGAGCAGGATCGGCACGGCGGTGGAGACGAACCCGAGCGCCAGCAGCGCCTCGGCGTGCTCGGGCACCGCGTCGAAGGCGGCCATGCCGCTGTAGGCGAGCACGAAGATGAGCGAGGGAAAACCGGAAAAGGTCTGCTGCCCGAAGGCCAGCCGCGACGGGTTCGCATCGGGAATGCCGCGGATGTAGAGATTGCCCACGGCATAGCTCGCCGCCGTCACCACCATTGCCAGCGTCCCGTAAAGGTCGACCTCGCCAAAACCGAATGCGGTCGGGCCGATCAGCAGCGCCATGCCGGCAAAGCCGGTGAAGACGCCGAGCGCTTTGAGCGGCGTCAGGCGCTCGTCGGCGAACATGAAATTGGCGAGCACCGCAACGATCAGCGGCGTCGATGCCTGGATCATCGAGGACAGACCGGTGGTGATCGTGTGCAGCGCGTAGGCCGTCAGCACGTTGGGGATGATTCCCTGGAAAATGCCGAGCACGATCCAGTCACGCCATTCACGCCCGCGCGGCAAGAGATTGTGCCGGCGCGCCAGCAGGAAACCCCCGATCAGCAGCGAGCCCATCAGGCCGCGCAACGCATTCAGCGTCATCGGCGAAACGTCGGTGCCGATCAGCTTCATCAACGGGAAGGCCGTTGCCCAAAGCAGCGAGCAGACGAGCATCAGCCCGAGCACGTTCGTGCTCGCCGATGCGGGCATTGCCTTGCTATCGCTCACCCTTGTCGTCCCTCCGCCGGCTGCTTTTCTTTCATCGCCGGACGCTTTGGCCGGCCAATATCACCGCAAGCACGGCCGCGATAGTCCAGCAGACCCGGTGTGATGACGCCAGTCGACAGTCCCGCAGAAAATGCGCCGCAGCGTGTCGAGGCTGCCGGCTCCCGTTCGTCGTGGAAGCGAGCCGGGGCGTCCCGGTGTCGGAAAAACAGGAGAAAGATCATGCGAAAGATCGTGGCTGCGGCAATGGTGAGCATCGACGGCGTGATGCAGGCGCCGGGCGGACCGGACGAGGACAAGGCCAGCGGCTTCAAATATGGCGGCTGGGTGCCGCCACACTGGGGCGAAGAGCTGAGCGCGGTGATGAACGAGCAGTTCTCGGAGGCGTTCGACCTGCTGCTCGGCCGCCGGACCTACGACATCTTCGCGGCTTATTGGCCGCATTTCGAGGCGGACCCGAAGGCGAGCGACTTCGACGCGCTCAGCGTGAAGATCGCCCAGACATTCGACCGCATCACCAAATATGTCGCGACCCACCACCCCGGGACGCTCGCCTGGCAGAACAGCGAGGCCCTCGGCAGCGACGTGGTCGGCCGGCTGCGCCGGCTGAAGCAGGAGCAAGGGCCGATGCTGCTTACCCAGGGCAGCAGCGACCTGTTGCAGCAATTGCTTGCCGCCGACCTGGTCGACGAGCTCAGGCTCACCATTTTCCCGCTGGTGCTGGGCAAGGGAAAGCGGTTCTTCGGCGCCGGCACCAGCCCTTGCGGCTTCAGGCTGGTCAAATCGGACGTGACGAAGAACGGTGTGATCACCGCGCATTATGAGCGCGACGGCGACGTCAAGACCGGCGATTTTTGAGTGATGGGGCGGCGCCCCCTCCACCACGCTTCGCGTGGTCCCCTCCCCCGTTTGCGCAGGGCAATCGCATGTGGCGCAATCGACCCCCACTCCGTCGCCGCTTCGCGGCGCCACCTCTCCCCCGATCGACGGGGGAGAGGAAGGCCGGCCGCACTCTTGGCGCCCTTCCTCTCCCCTGGGCAGGGGGGAGGTGGCACGCGAAGCGTGACGGAGGGGGGTGCTTGCCTCCCTAGCCATATGCGATTGCCCTGCGCAAACGGGGGACCATGCGAAGCATGGTGGAGGGGCGCTCTCTCAGGCGATCGCGCCCTTGAAAGCCCGATCAAGCGCCGCGGCGAACGCCTCGCTGTGCTGCTCGAAGCCGACATGATCGCCCGGGAAGGTGACCGGCGCGACCCCCAGCTTCTCCGCCGCCGCCACGCCCATCGCCTGGATCGGCTGCCCGGCCGATTCCTCGCCGATCGCCACCACGATGCGGGGCTTGCCGGCGCGCAGCCGCTCGATGTCGGGACGGTAGAGCGAAAGCGGCAGCATGCCGTGCGCCAGCCAGTATTCGAAATTGCCGCTGACGCGCTCGAAGGTCTCGGCCGCTTGCGCAGAAGGTTCGAAGTCCGGCGGCATCTGGCCCTGATCGCCCTCGCCGTCAAATCCGGCCATGCCGAAGAACTTTGCCATCGCCGCCTCGACGCCGTCCCTGAGATAGGTCTCATGCAGGTCGCGGTCGGCCGCGATCGCCTCCGCAGGATCGGAGAGCAGCATTGTCGCCGGCGGCTCATGCGCGACCACCGCCTGCACGCGATCGGGATGCCGTGCCGCGAGGTTGAAGGCGATCTGCGCCCCGCCGCTCGTGCCGAACACATAGGCCGGGCCCTTGCCGAGCGCGGCGATCAGCGCCGCGGCATCGTCTCCCTGCACATCCATGTCGAGGTCGCCGAGGTCGCCTTCGGCCAGCGTGCGTGAATTGCCGCGCGGATCGTAGGCTGCAACCGTGTAGCGGTCCGCCAGCCGGTCGGCGAGATCGGCAAACACGCCGGCATCCTGCGGGCCGCCGGGAATGATGAGCAGCAGGGGGCCGGCCCCTTGCGTCTCGTAGTAGATTTGCGCGCCGGGCAGCTTCAGCATCGACGATTTCACGGCCATTGCCTTTCTCCTGATTTTCTTGATCCGGTTTCGGACGCCCGGGCTCAGCGGCTTGCGAGCACCATGCGATTGCCTTCGCTGTCGCGGAACTCCGCCACCGTCCGGCCGGCATCCCATGGTGCCTCCTGCGGCTCGCTGACGATTTCGACGCCCTTCGACCGCAAGGCGTCGACCGCCGCTTTCACGTCCGCCTCCACCAGCACCAGGGTCGGCTCATCGGCTGGCCGGTCGTCCTTGCGCCGGACGAAATGCAGGGCCGTCTCGGCGTCGGGGAACTTCATCTCGATCCAGCGCCAGCCACCCTCGCCCATCGGCGCATCCGCCGCGGCCTCGCAACCAAGCTTGTCCGCATAGAAGCGTTTCGCCCGGTCCTGGTCGAACACCGGCAGCTCGGCGAATTGAATGTACATGGCGCACCCTTTTAGCCAGCAGAACTGGACCGTCCAGTACCGTACTTGCATGAAACTAGACTGTCCAGTACTGGTTGTCAAACGCATTTCTGCGAGGCGGTGATTCGTGGCAAAAACGACGCTGACATCGGAGATCGAGAGCGACGACGGCGCCGGCCGTTCGGCCCGCAAGCACAAGGCCATTCTCGATGCCGCGACCGAGATCTTCCTGAAGAGCGGCTATCTCGGCACCAACATGGACGAGATCGCCGCCCGCGCCGCGGTTTCCAAGCAGACGGTCTACAAGCACTTCGCGACCAAGGAGGCGCTGTTCGTCGAGATCGTATCGAGCATGACCAATGCGACGGGCGACGCGGTCCATGACGGCCTGCCGGATCTCGGCCGGGATGAGGAGCTGGCCGATTATCTGCGCGACTACGCGCTTCGCCAGCTGAGCATCGTCGTTACCCCGCGCATCATGCAGTTGCGCCGGCTGGTCATCGGCGAGGTCGAGAGGTTCCCCGAGCTCGCCAGGGTGCTTTACGAGCGCGGCCCGGGGCGGGCACTGGGCTTGCTCGCCGATCTGTTCGAGCGCCTCGCCGGGCGCGGACTGCTGACGGTCGACGATCCCATGCTCGCGGCCCAGCACTTCAACTGGCTGGTCATGTCGCAGCCGTTGAACCAGGCGATGCTGCTCGGCGATGCCGCCATCCCGAAGCCGGCCGAGCTCAAACGTTATGCGGCCGACGGCGTGCGCGTTTTCCTCGCCGCCTACGGCAAGCGATAGGGCGGCCCAAGGAAGGCAGGCTCAGCGCCAACTCTTGATTTCATTTGCCGCGCGGGCAAGGTTTGCCGGGACTGGGGCAAGCGCGGCATGGCCGACTATTTCCTGAGCTACAACGGCGCGGACGCATCCATGGCGGGTTGGATCGCCTGGACGCTGCGCGACGCAGGCTATTCGGTACGTTTCGCCGAATGGGAGCTTGGCGCCGGCTACGACATTTCGCAATGGATGATCGAGGCGGTCGAGGATTCCAACGCCATGATCTGCGTCGCCTCGCCCGACTATCTGAAGCCGGCGGCAAAGTATTCCGCCCTCGAGCGCGCGGCCATGATGTGGCAGGATATCGAGGGTCGGGCCGGGCGCCTGATCTTCGTCAAGATCCGCCCGTGCACGCTGCCCAAGCTGTTTGGCATGCGCAGCTATATCTCGCTGACGGGCAAGTCGCGCGACGAAGCGCGCGCCATGCTGCTCGCCCGCATCAAGCCGCCGGCCGCGCCGACCTCGGAGCCGGCCTTCCAACCGGAGCCGTCGCCGCCAAAAACCGCCGCCGCGGCTGCCGACCCGAAACCGCCCACGGCGGCAGCCCCCGCGCGAGAACCGGCATTCGAGCCGGGGCGCGCCAAGGCAGGCGACAGCCATCTCACCAACATCCCGATCCAGCTTCCGCAGCATTTTCTCGGCCGCAAGGACGACCTCACGGCCATCGACAAGGCATTTGCGCGGCAGAGGAAGAAGCAGCTTGCCGCCACGGCCCTGCACGGCCTGCGCGGCGTCGGCAAGAGCACGCTTGCCGCCGCCTATGCCGAGCGGCGACGCGCCGACTATCGCGCCACCTGGTGGATCAGGGCGCAGACGCCCGAAGGCATGCGCGCCGACCTTGTCGGCCTTGGTGCACGGCTTGGCTGGGTTTCTGCCGATGCGCAGGAGGAGCCGGCGCTGCCGCAGGTGCTGGAGCGACTGGCCACGGAAGGCGACGACATCCTGCTGGTCTACGACAATGCCCTGGACACGGACTCGCTTCGCCCGTTTCTGCCGAAGCGCGGCGAGGCGCATATCCTGGTGACATCCAACTTCCACGCCTGGCGCGGGCTGGCCGAGCCGGTGGAAATCCGGCACTGGCCGAAGGCGACGGGCGCGGACTATTTGATCGCCCGCACCGGCCGCGAGGATGAGCGCGCGGCCGCTGAAAAACTCTCGGATGCGCTGGGCGGCCTGCCGCTCGCGCATGAGCAGGCGGCCGCCTATTGCGAGCGCCTCTCGGTGCCGCTCGCCGAATATCTGAAGCGCTTTTCCGCGCAGCCGGCAAAGATGCTGGACGACGAACGCCACGCACCCGCCGACTATCACGACGGCATGACCGTGGCGAAGACCTTTGCCCTGGCGATTGCCCAGGCGGCGAAACAGCACCCGGTGGCGGAGCCGCTGCTTCGGCACGCCGCCATGCTGCCGCCCGAGCCGGTCCCCCTCTTCCTCTTCGCCGAAGGCCGGGAAGAATTCGACGAGCCGCTGAAGTCCGGCCTCGACGGCGATGGGCTCGACGAGGCGTGCGCCGCGCTTTCGGCCTTCGCCTTGATCGATCGCGAGAGGGTGCCCGACGAGCGCGACCCTGCAATCGTCACGGAATGCTTCAGGCTGCACCGCCTGGTGCGCGAGGTGGCGGGCACGGGCCAGGACCAGGCGGCAACGGCCGGCGCAATGGTGCGGGCAATCAACGCCGTTGCAAAGGACTATAATGATTCGCAGCTCTGGCCGCGCTGGCGCAGGCTCGACCTCCACGCCGCGGCTTTGGCTGCCAGTGCCTCGACACCGGCCGATTCCGGCCTGCTGGACCGGCTGGCGTCGTATCGGCACAATGCGCTCGCAGCCTACACCGAGGCGCTCGATCTCTACGAAAAGGCGCTGGCGATCACCGAAGCAAAGCTCGGCCCGGACCATCCCGATACGGCGACGAGCCTCAACAATCTGGCACTGCTGCTTCGCACCATGGGCAAGCTCGACCGGGCTCGTCTCCTGCATGAGCGCGCCATGAAGATCCGCGAGGCGACCGTTGGCCCCGACCATCCCGACATTGCCGTCAGCCTGAACAATCTGGCTCTGGTGCTGGTAAGCCAGGGCGACCTGTCCGGCGCGGAGGAACTGTTCAGACGCGCGGTGGCGATCGACGAGGCTGCCTTTGGAGCGGACGACATCCAGGTCGCCCTCGACCTGAACAATCTCGGCGATCTGCTCCAGGAAAAGGAGGAATACGAAGCGGCGACCCCCGTGCTTCAACGCGCGCTCGCAATCAGTGAACGGGTGCGCGGGCCGGACCATGCCGATACGGCGGTCAGCCGCAACAATCTGGGCGGCCTGCTTGCCCGCCAGGGCAAGCTCGATGATGCGCGCAGGCTGTTCCAGGATGCCTTGCGGGTTTTTGAGAAAACCCTCGGCAAATCCCACCCGACCGCGCTCTCAACCTTGGGGAACCTCGCCGCCGTCGAACTGGCCGCCGGCGATCCGGAAAGGGCTTACGGTCATGCCCAGCCCGTCCTGGCAGGTTTCGAGGCCCTGTTCGGCGCCAAAAACGAATCGACCCTCGCGCTCGCGGGTTTTGCCGCCAAGGTGCTCGACGCCCTCTCCCGTCCCGACAAGGCCGCCGAGCTGCGTCTCAAATACGGTCTCGAGAAAAAGCCGTAGCGGCCATGGCCGACATCTTCATCTCCTACACCTCGTCCGACCGCGAATGGGCGCACTGGATCGCGGGCGAGCTGCAGGAGATGGGGCATGCGCCGCATGTGCACGAATGGGAGATCTCGGCGGGCGACGACATCTATTCCTGGATGGAGAGGCGGCACGACGCCGCCGACCATGTGCTCTGCGTGGTCTCCGACGAATATCTGAAGGCCCCCTACTCCACGCTCGAGCGCAACGCCGCTCTCTGGCAGGCTGCCTCGAACCGCCCGGGTTTCGTCATCTTCGTGGTGGTGAAACCCTGCCGGCTGCCGACGCTCACCGACCACGTCCGCCGCTGCGAGCTGTTCGGCATCGATCGCGCGGAGGCGCGCCGCCGGCTTGCCGATTTCATGGCCACGCGAGGGGCGCCGAAGGGTTTTGTCTTTCCCGGCCAGGTCTACGCGCTCACCAACATCCCGGTGCGCGTGCCCGAGCATTTCATGGGCCGCGACGACGCGCTGGCGGCGATCGACAAGGGGCTCAAACGCTACAAGGGCCGTATCGCCATCGCCGCGCTGCACGGCCTGCGCGGCGTCGGCAAGACGACGCTTGCCGCCGCCTATGCCGACCGCCATCGCGCCGGCTACCGCGCCACCTGGTGGATCCGCGCCCAGACGGCCGAAGGCATGCGCGCCGATCTCGTGGCGCTCGGCGTGCGCCTCGGCTGGCTGCCGCCCGACGCTGCCGAGAACCCTGCGCTGGCGCAGGTGCTGGAGCGCCTCGCCAATGAGGGCGAAGGCATTCTGCTGATCTACGACAATGCGCTCGGCGCCGCCTCGCTGCGCCCATTCCTGCCGAGGGGCGGCGAGGTCCGCGTGCTGGTCACCTCCAACACGCATGCCTGGCGCGGGCTGGCTTCGCCGGTCGAGATCAGGCTGTGGCCGAGAGAGATCGGCGCCGACTATTTTGCTGCCCGCACCGGCCGCGACGACGAGCGCGCCGCCGCCGAAAACCTTTCCGATGCGCTCGGCGGCCTGCCGCTCGCGCACGAGCAGGCGGCCGCCTATTGCGAGCGCCTGTCGGTGCCGCTTGCCGACTATCTGAAACGCTTCTCGGCGCAGCCCGATCGCCTGCTCGACGATGCCCGCCATGCGCCGCCCGACTATCATGACGGGCTGACCGTGGCGAAAACCTTCGCGCTGGCGATTGCGGAAGCGGCAAAACTTCACCCGGCAGCCGCGCCGCTGCTCGCCCACGCCGCCATCCTGCCGCCCGAGCCGATCCCGCTTTTCCTCATCGCCGAAGGCCGCGATGCGCTGGACGAGCCGCTGCAGAGCCTGGTGGCGGAAGACGGGCTCGATGAAGCGTTGGCTGCGCTTGCCACCTTCGCGCTGATCGAGCGGGAGAGCGTGGCGGACGAGCGCGAGGCCGGGGTTTCGACCGAGTGCTTTCGCCTGCACCGGCTGGTGCGCCAGGTCGCCGACATCGACGATGCCGGCCGCAGCGCCCGCGTGCGGGCGCTCATCGGCGTGCTTGCCAAAACCTATCCGCGCGACAGTTTCGACCGGCCGGCCGAATGGCCCCGCTGCCGTCGCATCGAGCCTTTGATCCTTGGCCTTGTCGATGCCGAGACCGACGAGATTGCCGGGGTCGAGCTGACGCTCGCCTCGCTGCTCAACGCGATCGGCAAGTTCCACGTGGATGTGCTCGCGGTAACCGAGCGCACGCAAGCGCTGCTCGAGCGCGCGCTTTCGATCTACGAGAAAACGCACGGGCCCGAGCATCCCGATACGGCGACGACGCTCAATTCGCTGGGCGGCCTGCGCCTGCGGGCCGGCGACGATCTTGCCGGCGCGCGCACCCTATTCGAACGCGCGCTCGCCATCCGCGAGAAGGTTCTGGGGCCCGACCATCCGCACACGGCCGCCAGCGTCGGCAACCTGGCGACCACGCTCATGCAGATGGGCGACCTGCCCGGCGCCCGCGGCCTCTACGAACGGGCGCTGGCGGTGCAGGAAAAGGTGCTCGGCACCGAGCATCCGGACACCGCGACGGTCGTCCACAACCTCGCCGGCCTGCTCTATGTCATGGGGGACTACGCAGCCTCGCGGCCATTCTACGAGCGGGCACTCGCCACGCGCGAGAAACTGCTTGGGCCGGACCATCCGGCGACCACCATGACACGCCACAATTTCGCCCGGCTGCTGCTCGGCCTCGGCGACGCCGCCGGCGCCAAACCCCTGGGGGAGCGCGCGGCCGCGGCGTATGAAAGGGTGCTGGGACCGGAGCATCCGCAGACCGCCGTCGCGCTCTCCAGCCTCGGCTCCATCCTTTCCGCGCTGGGCGAGCTCGACGCGGCGCAGTCGCTGTTCGAGCGCGCGCTGGCGATCAACGAAAAATCGACCGGGTCGGACGGCGTCCAGGCCTCGTTTGCCTTGAGCAATCTCGGCCGCGCATTGATGGACGGCGGCGACGGCGCAAAAGCCCGCGGCCTGCTCGAACGGGCGCTCGCGATTCGCGAAAAACGGCTCGGGCCGGATCATCCCGACACGGCGAGCGCGCTCAACGACCTTGCCGATCTCCTGTCGACGAAAGGCGATCTCGCCGATGCCCGCAAGCTGTACGAGCGCGGCCTGGCGATCTTCGAGCGATCGGTCGGCGATCGGCACGCCAACACCAACCGCATGCGCTACAACATCGCCGGCACGCTGCTGATCGAAAACCGCGCGGCCGAGGCCCTGCCTTTTGCCCAAGCTTCCCTGGCCGGCCTCGCCACCGCGCTCGGCTCCGACCATGCCTTCACGAAAGAAGCCGCGCGCCTGCTCGGAGAAACGCTGGCAGCACTTGGCCGCGGCGACGAGGCGGCCGAGGTGCGGGCGAAACACGGGCTGGCGCAGCGCTAGGCGGCCCCCGCCCTTCCTTCTCCCCTACAGCATGTCTCCCAAATGTGGCTCCGGTTTTGGGACCAAGACATGCGCAAAATCAAAGACCTAAAGCATGTTCACGCGACATGCTTAGCGGGAGACGTTGGCCGAGCGGCACAAACGGGAGAAGGCAGGGATTGGGCCAGCGCCGCCAACAAAGCGCCTGCTTCCTTTGCGCAAGCTCGTTTTGAGCAAACGGGTTTGGGTCTCATGCCGCCACGGCGTCATGCCAACGCAAGCTGGCCGGCGGTGCTTCTCGCCGGCCTTCTGGCGTGGCTGTGCCTCGCGATGCCAGCCGCTGCCCAGGACCCGCTGCGCGGCGTGGCGCTGGTCATCGGCAATGGCGACTACGAGCATCTGCCTAAGCTGCCCAACCCCGCCGCCGACGCGCGGGCCATCGAAGTGCTGCTCGACCGGCTCGGCTTCGAAACCGTTGCAACCACGGACCGCGATGCAAGGCGGCTGAAGCGCGATCTGGAAGATTTCGTCGCGGACGCCGAAGGCGCCGACGTCGCCGTGCTTTATTATGCCGGCCACGGCATCGAGGCCGGCGGCCGGAATTTTCTCGTTCCGGTCGACGCCGATCTTGCCGCGCTCGACGACGCCGGCGAAAGGCTGGTGCCGCTGACCGACCTCGTCGCGCGGCTACAGGCCAAGCTGCCGGTCGCGATCGTGCTGCTCGACGCCTGCCGCACAAATCCGTTTCCGCCCGGCGCCAGGCTCAAATCCTCCACCGACGCGGCCCCCGTCGCGATCGCTGAGGCCGGGCTTGGCGCCGCGCGCGGCGCCTTGCCGCTCGCCGCCAAGACCGCCGACGGCCGCGACAATCTGGGCACCGTCATCGGCTTTGCCGCCGCGCCCGGCGAGCCGGCGTTCGACGGCGCGCCGGACGGCAACAGCCCCTATGCAGCCGCGCTGCTCAAGCATTTCGACTCGCTCTCCGTCGAGGAATTCGGCACGGTCATGCGGCTGGTGGCCGAGGAGGTCTACCTGCGGACGGCAGGGCGTCAGCGGCCCTGGGTGAACGAGAGCCTGCGCCGGCTGCTCTATTTCGGAGCCGGTTCGGCCGCGCGGGCGGGCGAGCGCAGCGGCATCCTCGCCGAGCGCCGCCGCCTGCTGCTCACCATCGCCGCCTTGCCCGAGAAAAGCCGGCAGCGTGTCGAAGCGGTCGCGGCCGCCGCCAGCGTGCCCATGGACGCGCTCTACGGAATGCTGAAGGCGCTCGGCGCCGAGGCGCCGGCCGAGCCGGCGGAGCTGGAGAAGCTGCTGCGCAGCCAGACCGAAACGCTGAAGACGCGGCTCGCCGAGCTGGAAGAGCTGCGCCTGCAGGCGGACATGCTGCAGCGCGCCGATCCGAAGATCGCCCGGCTTACCGCGCTGATCGACGAAGCGGTGGCCGAAGGCGCTCTCGAGACCGCCCGCACATTGCATGAGGAGGCAAAGAGCCGGGCCCGCGAGATCGTGCCTCAGTTGAAGCGCACCGAGGCCGAAGCCGGCAGCCGGCTGGCCGGTCTGGCCGAGACCTTCGCGCGCAGCGGCGAGGACAATTTTCTCGCCTTCGATTATGCCGCGGCCGCCGCCGACTTCATCGAGGCATTCTATCTCGTCGAGCGCTGGGACGACAGGCTCGCCTGGCGCTACATCGACCGGCACATGATCGCGCTGACGCGCCACGCCGATTTTCTCGGCCGGGAGACTCACCTCGTGCAGGCGGTGACGGCGGGCAGCACGGCGCTGCTGCGGGCCCAGGCTTTTCCCACGAAGCTGGAATGGGCGACGACGCAGCAGCATATCGGCCAGGCGCTGTTCCGGCTCGGCGCCCGGCGGACCGGCACGGCCGAGCTGGAGCAGGCGGTCGCGGCCTACCGCCTTGCCCTGGAAGAATTGACCATGCGCCGGAGCGGGATGCCGCTCGACTGGGCCAGGCTGCAACGCGACCTCGCCGAAACCTGGTACCTTGTCGCCACGCGCGTTTACGATGCTGCCCCGGCGCAGGAGGCGGCGGCGGCTTTCAGGGCTTCGCTCGAAGTCTACTCGCGGGACGATCAGCCTGCCGATTGGGCGCAGGTTCAATTCGACCTGGGGCGGACACTGGTGCTGTTGAATGCGGAAGTCGGCGGCACGGCTCATCTCGACGAGGCGATCGAGGCGTACGCGATGGCGCAGCTCGAGTGGACGCAGGCGCGCGATCACACGAACTGGGCCGTTGCCCAGATCAACAAGGCGGGCGCGCTCAAGCTGCTGGGCGAAATGCAGGCCGGAACCGACGGACTGGAGCAGGCGGCCGAAGCCTACCGCGCGGCGATGGCCGCCGCCGGCAGCGATATCGACCACGCGAGCGCCGAGAACCAGCTCGGCAATGTGCTGCGCCTCATCGGCATGCGCACGGGGAACCCGGAGCGTTTCGTCGAAGCCATTGCAGCGCATCGGGCGGCACTTGCGGCCTATCCGCTGGGCGATCCGACTCGCAGCTACCCCATGCGGCGAGCCGCGGTCAGCTATGATTTGGGTGCCTCGCTGTTCGAGCTCAGCCGGCATGTGAGTCACGGCGGTCCGCTCGACGAAGCGATCGTTGCCTTCCGGGACGCGGCCGATACGTTCGCGACCGACCGTGCCCGCTACGGCCTGCAATGGGCGTTGGCGATGAGAAATCTTGGCGGCGCGCTGGCCATGCGCGGCATGCGTTCGCCTGAAACGGCCGATCTCGAGGCGGCCATCGCCTCGTACCGAGACGCCCTTTCGGAAATGACCCGCGAGCGGTTTCCGGTCGATTTCGCATGGGCGCAGTACAATCTCGGCATCGCGCTTATCGAGACCGGCCGCCGTGGGATGCGCTCAGAGCCGGTGCGCGAAGGCAAAGCGGCACTGCAGCTCTCCTGGGAGGCCTACGAGGCCAATGGGTTTCCGGACTACGACGCCGACTTCACCAATCGCCTCGCCGAAGCCGACCGCCTCATCGACGAGATCGAGAACGGCGAGCGGGCGGGCACGCTGCGCTGAGAACCGGATCGAAGCCGTCAGCTCAGCGCCAGCTCATCCTTGTTGAGGCAGCACTTCTTGAACTTCTTGCCGCTGCCGCATGGGCAGGGGTCGTTGCGGCCGACATCCTTGTAAGGATTGGTGACCGGTTCGCTGAACGCCGGGCCTGGTTCGTCGTCGAACATCCAGTCGTCATCCTCAATATTTTCCAACGCCGAGGCCTGCTCTCTACGATGTTCCTCGGAATAGCTGTGCCAGTCCGATATCTGGTCGATGGCGCTGGTGACCGGCTGGTACCTGGGATTGTCTTTCCACCGATCCGAATCTGACAGGCTCTCGGTCAACTCCTCGTCGAAGTCCTGGAAGGAATCCAAGGTTCCTTCCCAGATGGCGGCGATGTCGTCCTCATTGCGCATGTGCTCTTTGGCAAAGTCGCGCATTTCGGCAAAGCCAAGAATGGTGACCGCGTACATCCAGGAAGACCAGCCATAGTCGCTCTTGTCGAGGCCAACCCGCAGCGGGTATTCCGTCAGGAAGGCCCTCGCCCTCTCTCGCGTCACGACGCCAGTGAGGGCAAGCCGCGTCCACGTCTCGAAAACAGCATCACGGACATACTCGTCGAGGTCGGCGTCGATCAGCGCGTCTTCAAGCTCATCGACCTGGCTGCTCGTCAGGGAAATCAGCACATTGCCCATTGTCTCGGTCAGGATATCGCCGAACAGTTCGAACCGATCCTCGGACCGCGTCCGCAACAGGCGCATCAGCGGCAAGAACGCACGCTCGTCGCCGATCTCGGCAAGCACCTGCACCAGCACTGCAAGCGCCCGCTCCTCATCCTCGTTGGAGGTGGATTGAGCGATCCTGTCCAGCAACGGGATCGCCTGGTCGACAAAACTCGCCGGTGAGGCGAGCGCTGCCTGGATGGCCTCGACCGGCACCTCATCCGACCACGCCAGATCCTGGATGATGTCTTCGAATGTCATCGGCGCACCTCTTCGGGCGATAGCTTTTGCATCTTTGCTGCTGCGTTCCAACCGGGCGCGGCACTCTGGGAGGTCACCGCCGCCCCCTCTCAAGCGATCCTAAGGTTTGGCCTTGCCAAACCCAAGGCTCGCTATCTCCCCCGCCAGGGGGGAGATAGCGCTTGGCATTGACGCCTCGGCAGATCGCTGACGTTGACGATTGGCCCGACCGCCTGCACCGGGCTCTATCTCCCCTGGCGAGGGCTTTGCACGGAAGCCGGCATTAGGCGCGAGTGGGGCGTGGGGGTTTTTTGAATGGCAATCGAGCCGCGCCTTCGCCGGTTGCGAGGCATTTTGCCCCGCTGTTCGATCGGCCAGTCGC